>Ga0163180_10000645_pt1 | contig 20192 bp, 6 predicted proteins | sample AtlANTMetagenome_2_FD_109647 | JGI IMG/M metagenome (GOLD analysis project Ga0163180, IMG submission 109647) | Marine eukaryotic phytoplankton communities from the Atlantic Ocean - Atlantic ANT 4 Metagenome | ecosystem: Environmental > Aquatic > Marine > Oceanic | place: North Atlantic Ocean...
ACTAATTAAGGTTCCGCGAAGGAGCGCCAACCGGGTACTCCAGGCCACGCGGCTTGGAAAAAGAATTTTATAGCACGCACTAAAGACTTAGCAAAACAATGTCTAAAATCTTCCAAAACCGTTATGTGGTTCGGCGCTCCGCCAACTGTTAAAAACACCAGTAAAGGATATGCGCCACGTCATGATTGGAATACTCCCGGCACTTATAAATACAGAGAAGTTGTTAATTTAGCAATTGAAGAGGCTTTGAAAACTTTTGAAGAATACGATAAGACTTTGTTTTTTATTAACCCAATTGGATCTTCTAATGATGGATATGCAGGAAAAGAAAAATACTTAAAAAATTATGAAGGCCCAGGTGGCGACGGTATTCACTTAACAGTTGCCGCTGCAACAGAGTATATTAAAGTTGTTGCTGGAGAAAAGAAAGGACAAGATCTAACAACATCAACAAAATCTGCAGCACCAGGAATACCAACACCCAAATCTCCACAACAATCAGTAGATCCAGGTGTTGCTTTAATACAAGCTAAAAAAGAATTAAAAGAACAAGAGGATTTACCAACCGCCGAGCAAGATCAAGATAGAATTAAAGAGCTTAAAAAAGAAATAAAAAAATATGAAAATATGCCCAAAGCTATTACAACTGAGCAAAGGGAAAAATATATTAATATGATTTTTAAGCTAAATGGCGAGATAACCATTAAAAATCAGCAATTAGTAGCAGCTTCACAAATCGGCGATAACGAAGCAATAATACAATTAGAGATAGAAATAGATAATTTAGAGGCAGAAATAGAAGCTATTGAAGAATTATTAGCAGAAGATGATAAGGCTACAAAACCTTCACCTTGTGACCCTTGTACGCCAGGCAGCAAAAACATAAAAAATAAATGGGAAACTGAGCCTCTAGCTCTTAATTGGGAAGAAGCAAAGAAAGATGGAAACACAAATGCTACAAAATATATACGAGCTTTCTTAAGAATGATTATTATTGGTGAAGGTGGTCGTAAATCTTGGGGCAATGTTAGCCCTTACAATTTATGTGTTGGAGGAAAATTTATTGTACAGCGCGCTCAGAATGGTCTACCAAAATACACAAACCCTAATGAAGCTACTCGTTTAGGTCCAAAAACGCGAGCTGGAAATTCTTTTGTCGGATATGACGGGGGCCACCCTAAGCTTTTATTTAAATGGTCGAATAAATTTACTGGAAGAGTCGACGAAAATGGAAAATCAATTGAATGGAAAAACAATTCAACTGCAGCAGGAAGATATCAGTTTATGGAAAAAACATGGGCTTCATGGGGCTCAAAGTTTGGATCTCGTGATGTCAATGATTTTACCCCTGTTAATCAAGATAGAGTCGTGGCTGATTTTTTAGCCACACAGGGAATAAAAGAGATTTTAGAAGAAGGTGGAGATAACTTTGTGACACCTACTTATGATGGTTCCAGAGAAATAAATAAAGGACGAGACGAGCGCAAGGCTACTATAAGTTCGATTGAAGAAGTTGGAGCAAAACCGACTAATATGTTTGAACAACAGTTTTTCTTAGCTGTTAAAAAAATTAGAAAGATATGGGCTTCGTTACCTGGCGCAGGTTATGAAGGCCAGCATACGAGCAAAAAAGGAACAGTATTTTTAGATTACTATAAATTTGCTCTTGCTCAAGAAGTAGAAGCAGAAGAAGCTGGTAAAGATACAGGAAATGAACCTGTAAAAGCTTAATAAATTAAAAAATAAAATGACTAAAAAAATCCCCGCAATAAATCAAGAACATCTTTCTTCTGATGACAAAGAGACTTTAAAAAACTTATCAGTAGAACAGATAGTTGCTTTAAAACTAAGTGGAGTTGGTGGAGAAAAAACACTAGATCAATCTGCTAAGTTTGTAAAAACAGATTATGAAGAAATCGTTCCAGGTTCAAGTAACACAAATAATGCTTATATAGTAATAGGTAGAGATCGTCCCCGCGGGCCTGCTAGCGGGTATGCAGGCTTAGCTGACACACAATGCGGTTCGATTGATATTGTCGTTGGCCGAAATTCGCAGCGAGAGGTTAATTTCCAATCTCAGTTTACAAACCCAGATTTTAAAAGAGATGCAGCGAGAATATACATAAGTCAAAAAACAAAAATTGACAAATATTTTGGTCTTAAACCAAGAGCAGTTTCTGATGGCCATTCCGGAATTGGAATTAAAGCTGATCAAGTTAGAATTATGGCGAGACACGATATAAAATTAGTAACAGGAATGGACGGTCAAGATTCTAGAACTGGAGATATTCATACAGTCGGTGGCATTCATTTGATTGCAGGTAATACAATAGGAACCTCACATTCAGCTTTAGAACCTTTAGTAAAAGGAAATCAGCTAGCAAAAATGGTTGAAGAGCTTCTTTATTTAATTGATTGCGCAAACACTATTTTTCAAACTTGGACAACACACCAAACAAAAATTAATAAAGTCGTAGCAAATCACACACATCCGTCACCGTTATTTGCAAAACCAACATTTCAATCTTTAGAAAATATTGTAATTATTCCACAAAAAATGTTAGAACAAGCTAAAGACACAGCTTTTGATATTGAAGCTTTTTATAATGAAGTCAATAACTTTAGAACATTTTGGTTAGCGCAAGACAGGCCATTTTTAAGCAAGAAAAACAAGACAAACTAAGTAATAAATATGCCCGGAAAATTAATAATAAATGGTATAGAATATACCAACACTAATCCGACAACAGTTATTAAGCAAGGCGAAGGCTTATCTCATATTATAGAAAGAGAATGGGGCCTGCCCGGCAAAGATGATTTACCTTTTAACTTTTGGCTAGGTCCAAAAGATTTAGAATCGCTTTCAGAAGCTGATACAGGCGGCGCTGAACAAGTTGTTGGCGACGGCTATAAACTAATGAAAGAAATTTCTGAATTAGGTAGCAACTCTCTAAGTGTTGGTTTTGTCGCTATACCAGAAAATTCTTGGAAAGATTTTCAACTAGTTTTAGGACAAACCCTTTATTTACCTTTTGAACAACCTTCAGAAAATATAGAAGCTCCAGATTCTCCAGTAGAAGCTTCTGGACCGGCACACAGTCAAGCATTGGTGGTTCACGAACCAACTAAAATTCCAGGCGCGACACACTATATTTTTCATGATTACCTTTATATTCAATATCCAGAGGAAGATCCCGATTTTGCTAACGCTGATCCAAGTATCGAAGCTTTAGAAAAATTAGAAGCTGCCGTTGATTATGCTGCAGAAGCCGTCGACATTATAGAATTAGAAAAAAGCAACAATATATTTCAAATCGATCAGTATAGAAAAGGTGATAATACCGGCGGTATTTTGCCTCTTTTAGGTGTGGAAATTCTTCCTGATGGAAGATGGCAAAATTCTATTGGCAAACCAAGCCAATATGAGCCTCATTTAAAAACTCAATCTTTAACACCTGGAGGATCTCCGGGTATTGATTTTCTTATTCCATGGAAATCACAAGTAAAAGTAGTTGAAACAAAAGAAATTAAAGGCACTACTTTTCATCGTATTGAGCCTCCTATGCTTTACGGAGATTCTAATTATGATGTAAATTTGGCAAGCGTTTGGTGGAATATTTGGAGAACTTATAAGGATGGCTATAATACTATAGATTTAGAAGTTTTATCAGCCATTGAAGAAAATCCAAACGTAAGTGTTGAGTCCGGAACCGGCTGGTGGATTGATGCAAACCTTCTTACTAGATTTGGTTCAGAAAAACCCACATTAAAAGTCAATCAAGTTCCGCCCGGACCTCATGCTCCTATCGGTGAACCTTCTTTTGAAGTAACTTCTGGTGACAATTGGGTTAACGTAGTAGAAGAAATTGAACCTCATTATATTCCATTTAATCCTTTTACAGGAAGTGAAGACGATCATTGGTATGTTATTCGTGTGAATATGCCTTATCAGGCTAATAGTAACACTCCAGAAGAAGAAAGAGTAAAGATTTTAAGTGATGCTCTAAAAGAATCAACATATATTGGCGCCGCACGTTTACTAAAATACTTTGGTAAAGATTTAAATCCAAATCCTGCAATGTTTACAGAAACTAGAGCGTATGTAGACTATTATATAGAAGATTTCGATACTTCGGATCCAAATGGTTTATATGAAGACGGTGGAGATGGCAGGCCGTTTGGCTACATAACTTATCAAATTTCAACTCGACCGTCAAAGAAGCCTTTATCTGTTTTAATAGGCGCTCCACAAAAACATTTTGATACGTTACCAAAGAAAAATCTTAAAGATTGGCAAGACGAAGTAGTAGGTAATCTAGAAACACAATATACTGATGATCCTTGGTGGACTTTAGGCTTACCGGTAACAAGAACTAGTTCTGATATTTTTACAATAGCTGCTAACTCTGATCAGTTTGTAAAAGATGTAAAAGAAGTAGCAGACATATTAGATAGATTTCATGGTAGAGTAGAACATTTTAAAAATGTTGGCGGGGACGTTAGACAACTAGATTGTGCTAGAGAAGCAAATTTATTAAGAGATAGCATTGATTATATTAATAAGTTTTTGAACTTTAGATGGCAGGGAGGTATCTTCGACGGACCCGAGAGCGAACTCGTCCTCGCGCCCCGCCCTAATCTAAACCAAACTAGATATATGGAAATTGGCTTAAATAATAAATTAGAGCTTATCTATTTTTCTTTTGAACAAGCTCAAGAGCCTTACGGCTTAGTTCCTCAAATTGTTGGTTTAGATTATCTTAGGGATAAGATTAGCCCAAGAACTTTTGGTTTCATGCTTTATGCTACAAACATTAAAGAGTATATGGAGTCTAGATCAGGACCGGCCGGCTTTGTAAACGACTCCGGTCAAACCTATAGTGCAGCCCAGGTCGGCGCCGATGGTCCTCCTTCTTTAACAGTTTCAGAATTTGATACCTTGCAAGAGATCGGCGGCCAAGCAGCATCAACTGATGAATGGGTTGATTTTATTACAAAGTTTGTTTATCCTGTTGTTGCTATTCGACCATCAAAAAATAGGAAAGATCCAAAATATGAAGAGTGTGTAAAGAAAATGCAAGCACTCGATAGAATTCCTGTTAAAACAGAAGACCAGTTTTTGTTAGAGGAAAGATTATTAGGCGACAGCGAATGTAAAAGAATAATCCTAGAAGAAAGAAGAAATGTTCAAGAGGTTATCGGTGACCCGTCGCTAGACCAAGAAAACGTTAGTTGGTTATCTAAACACCCTGCTTTATCAGAAACATTAGCAGAGCTTCATAGAATTTATCAAATTATCGCTAATGAAATTGATATGAAGGTATATGCAAAAGAAATCATTATATGTATTTTGAAAAAGAATGGTTTGCCAACAACACCAGAAGCTATTTGCGAGATGATTATTAACTATCTTGTTAGTGAAGTTGGAATATCTGCATTTGCTGGAATATTATATGGTAATCCAAAAACAAGAAAGATAGTTAAAAGCGATAAGTTCCAAGCTCTATTAGCGGAAACAACCGCAGGAGCGACTGCAGTCTCAGTCGGCGCTGAAGAGACAGCTGCGTCAGCAGGAGCCATTACATCCGCTCCAGGAGCAGTCGCAGACGGTATAATAGAAGCATCTGACGGTGTGTCAGAGATTATGGGCGACGCTCCATACTCCACGTTTGAGCCAGGAACCGGTTCAAACGCACAACAAATCTCTCAATTTGTGCAAGGGCTTAAAGACTTTGTAGATTTTCGCAGACTTTGCGAAGACTTAGTTAAGATTGGTTTAGACTTACCAGGAAAATGGCTGAGCGGTGATTTCTCTCTTCCTGACTTTGGCGACACTTTCCCATCATTTCCGGATCCAATTGTTTGGAAGCCTCTTAGTTTCTGGAAGCCAAGAGGCATTTCTCATGATTTCTGGCAAGATGTGTATGATGCTACGATTACAGTATTAGCAAAACAGGTTGCAAAAGCAATCAAAGCTGTGCTTGATGATTTCCTCAAGAATTGCTTCGAGGAAACTGATGAAGCAAACCAAGCATCATACGGCGGCGCAAAAAATCTAATTCCTGGCTTTGGACCTCAAGGCGGGCCACCACCACGCCAAGTATTCAACAATTGGAATATGCCCAACGATTCAAATCGTGTTCAAGAATTCTTAGGACGCGTCGCAGATATGTTAACTGCAAGAGAATTATGCAGACTTTTACAAGGCCAGCCTTCTGAAACAGTTTTAACAGCGATAATGGATCTTATTAAAGATGAATTCCCTGAGTACTTGCTCTCGTTGCCAAGAAAATCAGATATTCGTTATTTCTTTACCGATATCGGCGCGACTATGGACTTGAGTATATGCGATACTTTTGAGACGTTTGTGACAATTTCTGAAGATTTCTGTAATGACCTATACAATACAGAAGAAAGATGCGCTGCGCTAAGAGAAGCAGGCCTTCCGGAAGATGAATGTACAAAGAAGGTAAAAGAGCAATTAGAAAATGATCTCAATAAGTTAAAAGGTCTAGCTAGCTTACTTCAGTCAAATGCAAACGATTATTTAGAAGATAAAATGCCACCGCTAAATTGCTCAAACCAGGGCATATTGCCAGGTGTTCCTCCCGGACTTCAATTGGCAAACCAATCTATTATCGATGCTATTTTTGACAATGTTGTTATTAGCTTCTATAGAGAACTTAGAGGACTGGGAACTTTACTTAAAGATCTAAAACCAGAAGACATTGCTAATATTGCTGACGCAGCGAAAGGCTTTGAAACAGAAAAATGGGTTGGCATGCTTACCTCCGGAGCTAAGTCTGGCGAAATAGCATTTGATACGAACTGGACTGATAGCCAATTAAAAGATGGCTCGTCTGGCTTTTTAAGAAGTATCAAAAAAGGAGATATATTAGGTCCTTTACCACTAGAACCTTTCCCAATCAATAAGTTAGACAGTTCTATAGTTCGCGGCGGTGGTTTTATTAATGCTTTTTTAATGGGACAGGTTAAATCTGGTAATCCGCTTTTGGAGTTGGAAATCCTTGGCCAGGGATTAGGAGATATTCCCAATACACTTCCTCAAGGTCTTCTAGAAGATAAAGGCGGCATTGTTGAGCTTCCAAAGCTAAGAGGACCTAATGATGAAGACATGATTAGCAAACTTTTAAGTTTAGGCGAATTTATAACTTTTGCACATTATCATAAAATATTACAAAACAAAGATAACTTTTATTGGCAGAGAAACTCAAATAATTCAAACTATCATGTGCTTAAGATCCCAACAAAAGATCAAGAAGCAGCTGAGCTTTTAAGAAAGTACTCGCAATCATTTGATTTCTTGGCATCACGAGATCAGAACTTATCTGAAGCAGTTAATATTCTGAACGACACTCTGACAGATATTGAAAGCAACAATAATGATGTTGATTTTATTAAGGTTGGTGGAACAGGACGTTCAATAAAATATCAAACTTTAGATTTAGAAATATCAAACGGACTTTTTGCAGAACCGGCAAGCTCTTTCAAACTAGAGGTATTAGATAACAGAGGTAAAAAATCTGCTTCAAGTAATGTAGTTAAAAGTGTTGAATTTAAATCAAAGTATACAGACGAATATAAGAGCACTTTGGAAGTTTTGGGTTTAGATTTTGATAACGCAGAAAACGCGTTCGGCCAGTTTGTAACAAATAAGATTGAAGAGCATATTAAAAATGTATATCCGGATGTTTCTTTGAGCAATCAAATGAAAAATAAGTCCAATGAATTTTTTACTAATTTTGCTCACCCATTAATTACACAGAAAGTCTTAAGCAATATGATGAAGATTAATCTTCAATCTCCGGCTTTTGAGCTTAAAACATTTGAAAGAATTTTCTCACAACTTTTCCCAAATTCATCAATTTGCTGGCCTGAAAATCCAGACTTTAGTGAAGGTATTCTAACAATGAATGCTCTCAAAGAAGATATTAATGAAAGATTAGAAGATGTTCTTTGTAAAGAATGGACAAAAACAATGAAGTCAAGAAAAGAGGCTTCTGAAGATGAAGGTTCGCAAGCTTCTGCTATGTCCAAAAGAATGCGAGAGGAAAAAGAAAGACAAAATAATCGCTTAGGAAAAGGAAAAGACCTGAGACCAATTGAAAAAGCAACAATTACGGGCTTAATTTCTGCTCGTATAAAGATTGGCATAATTCAAGAGTTATTTTATTACATGCCATTAATACCGGTATATGATTTTAAGAGCTTGATATATGATGATTTGTTTATAGAACAAACATATGAAAGAGTTAAAACATCGATTTTTGAAGACCAGAATAGGTTTACTAATAGCTCAGGGATATTTGATTTTATTGAAGAACAAGCTCAGGACATGATAAAAGATAAGATTAGTTCTGGGCAAGGAAAAACAAGACAACATCCTCAGACTCCAGCCCCTCCAGATAAAGTAACACACGTACATTCTTATTACATTGATAGCGAGGGCAACGGATATACAAAAGAAATTGTGCAAGGAGATCACCCAGCACATGTGCATATAATTAAAGATTATTTAATACAATATGCTCCCGGACACGAGCACTTACATTATTTAGAAGAAAAACATACAATTCCGAACAAATCAGATGCTTTCAAAATTTTGCTGGAACAGGAATATTCAGAAATTACTGAAACTATTTGGCATGCTTTCAAGTCTAAAAAGAAAAAAGATAAATTTAAGCCAAGAATTAGAAATTATGTTGATTTATTTAATTGGGTCGGCGAGACAGACCGCGGCTTTAAAACAATAGCCCCAGGTCCGATTCAAACATCACCAGCAACAAAAGGCCAAATATGGCCGACAATGCCAGATATTGAGAATTCTGTAAAGTTTGGAGAAGAACATCACGGCGATCCACACCCAATGCCTTCTCATATTATTAACAAAGGCGTGCGTTATGACGATCACGAATTTTGGTCTTCGAGTAATGAATTTAGAAAATTACTTCAAGAAGATTACGGGAATAAGATCAAATTTGCCTCCGCGCTCGCCGGCGGTGGTGTTCTCGATAGCAGCGGCGATCTAAGCCAAATACAAGATCACCCGGGAATGTTTGTTCTTGAACCTTATATATGGATTGATCACAAAGAAAGCAGCGCTTGGACTTGGAGTTTTACTGAAGAACAACAGCAAGAAGCAGATAAAAAATACAAAAATCTATACAATCAGAAAATGAAAAGACCAAAGTTTATGGATCTTCTTGATGAACAAGAAGTAACTGAACAAGGCGAGGTAGTCGGCTATTCTTTAAATGTTAGCGCTAAAAAAGAAAAAATACATGAATATGGCGTAGCTGATTTAAATACATGGAGCGAGATAATAACAGAATACGTAGAAAATTCTGATGATGAAGATTCAAAAGTAGATGACTATTTTAATAATTTTTGTTTTGGATTAAGACTGGTATATCAATTCCCTCTTTACTTTGCTGTAGATAAAGATAACAATAATGATAACCCCACACGCAAAACTGCACAAGGTGTTTGTGATCTTCTAGGCGAAATACACGACGACATGGATGGTAAAGGAGATATTGGTAGAGTTTCTTGGAAATATAAAACTTTTCTAGGCGCCGTCGATCAGAGTGCGAAGTGGAGTGAAATGCCAGAAAATGATTATGCATTTGCAAAAATACCTCTAGCAGATGTAAAAATTCCTGTTTGGAAATTTGTAGAAGAATTATGTGATAGAACAACAAATCCTTTACCAAAATCTTCACAACTAAGGTTTGCTGATTTAGCAGAAGGTAAACTTATTTCTTATTTCTATACTGGACAAAAAGGAGCCTACAGCGAACTTTTAAGAAATCTTCACGCATCTGACGAATTTAAATTCTTGTTTAAGCATGTTTTTAAATACGAAAGAATGTTAATGCTTAACGCTTTCTATGCGTCTTATGCAAATACTGATATCGGAGAGTTAAGTCAATTTAGTGCAACTAAAGCAATTATTTTATCGTTTATGAGAAATATGTTAGGTGATGTTGATAACCTTTCTGACAACGTTCCTTTTATTGATCAATTTGGAGGAATGATTGGTTTATCAGAGATGCAAGATTTCTCTTCTACTTCTGGCAAATTTCCTCAAAATCCACTTGAAGATCAATTAAAAGCAATTGTAAAAGAAACTCCAAAACTAATTCTTAAAGCTTTGGCTGAGATTACAGATCCTTGTGTCATGACAGGAAAAGCTATTAATGATGCTATTATTCTTATTATAGAAACAACTCTCAAAGTAGCAGAAGAAGTTGCTAAAGCTGCATTTGATACACACGCTGCTGTTGTAGATTTCAATAAAAACCTTGTTGATGGTCTTTATATGATGATTAAGCAGGTAGAGCAAACAATTCCTCCGCTAGAACAGCAAGTAGATGCGATGCCTTCGTTCAACGCCGAACAGCAAGCAGCAAAAGCACAAAAGAAACAAGAACTACAAGATTTGAAAGATGATTTAGCTAGCAAAAAACAAGCTTTGGTTGATGCTTTAACACTTCTTTATGGAGAATATAAGGGTGATGTTAAAGGCCCGGGCGAGGAAGATCCTCTTGAAATTCAATTTCCTAAAGACAAAAATCCAGAATACTATGATGATAAAGATTGGATTAAACCGCCAGAAACAAAGATTTATATGGCTCCAAAAAAAGTACCAGGCACCGCCGAAGAAGGCATTCATATCGAAGCTTCGGATGTATCTAAGCAAGCTTGGCCGGAGTATAGTCAGTTTGGAGAAACTTTAGGGTCACACCACCTCGCAGAATTAGAGTTTGAGTTTAACAAGGCGGTTAGAAAAACAAGAAATTCATTGAAAGCAGTAGATCCATATTTGCTTCCAATAATATGCTTCTTATTATTTCCGTCATCTATGCCATATGGTATGGGCTTTATTGGGTTTACACCTCCACCAGCAGGAATTGGAATTGGGCCTCCGATTACTCCGCTAGGTTTTATTCACTTAATAATGGTCTCCCTGGGCTTCGCCGATGATTATGAAAAATGGCTTAAGGGCGAAGTAGATAACATAGAAACTGAGAAAGAACTTTCGGAAGAAGGTGATGAAGAATGTTAAAACAAACTAGATATTGTCAAGAGGGTTGTATATGTCTATTCAGGGTATAAGTCCGAAATTACCTTTAATTTATGATCAAAAAGATGGTCCGTATAAATTAATTAAAATATATAAAGAAGCCATCGCACAAGATTTTAAGAATTTAGTTTTAACAAATCCCGGCGAAAGAATTATGGATCCTGACTTCGGTGTCGGAGTAAAAAGGTTTCTATTTGAAACTAGGGAAACGTTCTATTTTCAGTTTCCAGGAACACTAAATAAACAAGTTGAAAGATATATGCCATTCGTAAGAGTTGTAAATGTAGATTTTTCACCCACTGCTGATCAAATAACATTAGAAGATTGGCAGGATCCTCATGTGATATCTATTAAAATAAATTATGAAATTTTACCATTGTCCGTAACTGATACATTGTTTATAAATAATATTTAATAATACTATTTAGTTACAGGGTATTTGTCATGTCTAAGAAAATAAAAGAATTAGCGCCAATAGATTATACGAGTAGAGATTTCGAAAGTATCAAAAGAGATCTTCTTGAATATACCAAGATATATTATCCGGATACGATCAAGGATTTCAATGATGCTAGTTTTGCCTCTCTTATGTTTGATACAGTAGCGTATGTTGGCGATATTATTTCGTTTTATTTAGATTATAACGTAAATGAAACCTTTATGTCAACTGCTAATGAGTTTCAAAACATTATTAAGCATGCCAGAACTTTAGGGTACAAGAGAGAGGGAGCTATAGCTGCGCACGGAGAGGTTTCTTTCTTCATTATTGTACCTTCAAACGCAGCTTCAACAGGCCCAGACACAGATTATATTCCAATATTAAGAAGAGGAACTGTTTTATCTTCGGCATCTGGTGTCCAATATACTTTGGTAGAAGACGTAGATTTTGCTCACCCAAATAACGAAGTTGTTGTCGCGACTGTTAACGAAACTTCTGGATATCCTACAGAATTTGCAATTCGAGCTTCGGGACAAATAATGTCTGGGCAACTTCAAACAGAGACATTATCTGTTGGAGATTTTGAAAGATTTTTAAAACTAGAAGTCCCGGCACGAAATATTACCGAAATAGTATCTGTAGTTGATGCCGAGGGACATGAATATTTTGAGGTAGATTATTTATCACAAAATATAGTTTATAAAGCATTGAAAAATAGAAATTCAGATAAAGCAACAGCCCCGTCTATTTTAAAAGCTGTCCCAGTTCCAAGAAGATTTGTTGTTGAGCGTGACGGAAGAACAACTTATTTACAGTTTGGATATGGATCGGATAGAGAAAATGTTAGAGACGCTGTTAAACATCCTAGTGAAGTAGTAATGCAACAACATGGTCGACCATATGAAATAAACAAATATTTTGATCCATCTAAAATTTTAGAATCTGACAAGTTTGGTATTGCGCCTTCGAATACTTCTTTAACAATAACATATCGTGTCAATAATAGAGATGATGTAAACTCAGCCGCTGGAGCTTTAGATACTGTTTCTACAGGCATCTTCCGTTTTTCTAAAGAGTCATTATCAACAGCTACAAAGTTTGCTGTTAAAGATTCATTGGAAGTAACTAATCAAGAACCGATACTTGGCGGTGTTTTAACTAATAATGTTCAAGATTTAAAAAGAAATGCACTGGACTTTTTTGCATCTCAAAACCGCGCTGTAACAAAACAAGATTATACTAGCTTAGTTTATCAAATGCCAGCGCGTTTTGGTTCTATAAAAAGATGTAATATTCTTCATGATAATGATTCATTTAAACGAAATCTTAACTTGTATGTTCTTATGCAAGGGACAGACGGATTTTTAACACAAGCAAACGCGACTGTAAAAGGCAATCTAAAAACTTGGCTAAATCAGCATAAAATGATCAATGATACAATTGATATTTTAGATGGCCAAGTTCTTGATATAGGAATAGATTTCATAGCAGTCTCTGATATTGGTGTTAACAAATTTGATTTATTAAACCGCTGCATTTTGAACTTGTCTGAAAAATTCTCAAGACCGTATGATCTAGGAGAACCACTGTATATAACTGATATTTATAATGTAATAAATGATACCCCGGGTGTTGTTGACGTTGTTAGCGTAAAGATACAAAACTTGTCCGGTGGAAACTATTCAGATTCAGTGTATAGCATCGACAGTAATTTATCTCCAGATGGTAGAATGCTAAGAACTCCTGAAGATGCAGTAATAGAACTAAGATACCCGAACAAAGATATTAAGGGCACAATTAGATAAAATGGCTATAAAAAGATTTTTTGCTACAAAAGACACAACAATAACTAATGCTTTCAAACAAAACTTAATTACCCGAGCAACTGCTTCAAATATGGGTGCTTCTGATGTTATGGAAGTTTTTTCCATATTTGCACAATCTGATACTGGCTCTCTGGAAGCAGCCCGCGCATTAGTTCAATTTGATGTAAGCACGCTCTCTGCCTCCCGCGATGATGGAGTTATTCCAGCTAGCGGCAGTGTTGATTTCTTTTTAAGACTTTACAATGCCAAGCACACACAAACCTTACCCAAAGATTTTACTATAGAAATTCTTCCAATTTCCGCTTCGTGGGACGAAGGCACTGGATTAGATATGGAAGAATACAAAGATACAGGAGCCACTAACTGGGTAAGTTCTTCTAACGACGTTACGTGGTCCACCGCCGGCGGTGATTTTCATGCCGGCACTAAATTCACTCAATCTTTTTCTGCCGGAACTGAAGATTTAGAGGTTGATATTTCTCCGTTAGTTGAAAAATGGCTAATAGGATCCTCCGGCGCAAACTCTGGCGATGGCAGCGGGTTTACAAACTATGGTGTCGCCGTAAAACTTATAGATTCTCAAGAGTTAACTCAATCTGGTGATGATGAAAAATCATACTACACTAAAAAGTTTTTTGGTCGAGGCTCTGAATACTTTTTCAAGAGACCAAATATTGAAGCAAGATGGGATTCATCAAAATCAGATCAAAGAGGAAACTTTTTCTACAGCAGCTCATTAGCAACTGGGGATGATAATTTAAATTCTGTTTATTTGTACAACTTTGTTAGAGGGCAATTAAAAGATATACCAAATGCCGGCACAACTAAAGAATCAATTTACGTACAAATATTCTCCGGAACACTTCACAATGACGGCCCGTCAACTTTTGCTTTGACGCCTACTGCAGATGGGGTACATGTTAATTCGCATACTCCCACTGTTATCACAGGCTCACATATTTCCACAGGAATATACTCTGCATCTTTTGCATTGACTGCTGCATCAACTCCATTAACACGATTATTTGATGTGTGGTACACTGGTTCTGTTTCTAGCCCATATGCTGGAGGAGACAGAAATTATCACACAGGTACCATTGTACCAAAAACTTTAGAAGGCTCAAATGTTAATCCAACTAACAAATATGTCACATCTGTTTTAGATTTAAAATCTACGTACAGTGATAAAGAAGAACCAAAGTTAAGATTATTTGTTAGAGATAAAGACTGGTGCCCTTCGGTTTACACAAAGGTTACTAAAGAAATTCCAACACAGATTATTGAAGACGCTTTTTATAAAGTTGTAAGAGTAGAAGATAACTTAGAAATAATATCTTACGGTACAGGAAGCGGACATCTTAAGTACACTAAAATGTCATATGATGTATCAGGAAGTTATCTAGATCTAGATATGTCTTTGCTGGAACCAGGCTATATGTATGAATTAAAATTCTCGTACTACGTTAATGGCGTGTATCAAGAACAACCAGAATCATTTAAGTTTAGAGTAGAAAAGAATGAGCATTAAGGATCTTTTTGATAAAAGACAAACAGGTAAAGTTTTATCGTCTAAAACACGCGAGACTATCGCAGATGGTATAGAATCTCCAGATTACCTCGACGCATATATCAAAGAAGAAGAAAGGTTTATTCCAGATGTAGATTTTTCTAAGCCAGAAAATTTTGCTCATTATGGCTCTGCGGAACAATATTATTTAAATTCTATAAAAAGAATTCATAATACATATCCTTATGATGGTTCTCTAAAAGAAAAACTAGAATGGGAAAACTCTTCTTCTTATTTAGATAAATTTATATTTGAAAGAGAATATCCAAGGTTTAATGGCCATATTCATATTGGTAAAACTTATGGAACTCTAGGTAATGGATCACAAAACTATTATACTAGTAGTAACGGGGAATATATTTTAGTACAAGGTGGACCTCATGCTAGCCCCACTGGAGATATAAAAGACGGAAGGTTTAACAAAATATATGAAGAACATCCGGCTACGAACATTTACCATACTGCATCAAACAGAGGCTCAAATTTATTATTGAGCGGCGAGAAAGGTGCGACTGTTGAATTTTGGCTTAAAAAATCTGCCTATAGTTCTGGAGATGAATCAAAAAATCAAATTATTTTTGATTTGTGGAACAGTGCTAGTTTCGGTGCTCATGACTATGGCCGCTTTAGAATTGAAACTAGGCCAGACACTGTTGCCAATGGAGATAGATTCTGGGTCTCTCTTATATCTGGTGCTCACGGAACAACAACTAGTGGCCCAGCCGGCGGTATCTATGATACCTCTGTAGCAACATTAGCAACATCTATTGGTAGCAATATCGCAATAACCGGCTCAGCATGGAATCATTATGCAATTTCTGTAGCAAATACCGGAAGCACAATGCGCTTAAGACTTTATGTCGATGGCCAGCTAAACGAACAGAAAATAATCGGCAACACTATAGGTGAAGTTCCAGGCGCCATGCAAGGCTATATTGGTGCTTTAGCAAATAGTGTTTCTGGTGCATATGCTGCAAAAGGCTGGGGTAAATTAAGTGGCTCGCTAGACGAATTTAGATATTGGAAAACAGAAAGAACTCCACAACAAATAGGTAGGTTCTGGAGAACGCAAGTCGGAGGCGGAACGAATACCGACAAAGCAAATACTCAGCTTGGCGTTTATTTTAAATTTAATGAAGGTGTTACACAAACCGGCTCAATCGATTCAAAAGTTCTAGATTATTCTGGTCGTATTAGCAACGGTAATTGGTTTGGATATGTATCAGGTTCAAGAGATATTAACTCGGCTATTACAGATTCTTCGGCTTCTGCAAAAGAATTCAAAGATCCTGTAATATACTCTTTCCATCCAGAGGTTTTACAGTTAGCTAACTCTTCTTCTTTGAAAGCCGTTGAGTGGGATTATACTAACAACTCTTCGATATATCGCTCTTTTCCATCATGGATTATTGATGAGGATGAAGAAAAAGATGGTAATAACCTAAAAAAACTAACACACATAATGGCAAGTGTTTTTGATAATTTACAACTTCAAATAAATTATTTGCCGCAATTAAAAGAAGCTACTTATCCAACTAGTAGTTTAGGAAATCATTTAACCTTTAAGCCGCGACCATTTTCTGAGCATCTGCTAGAATCATATGGTTTTGACACTTCAGAATTATTTGAAGATATTACTTCTTTAGAAAGATATTATAATAGAAACGAACATACTCTATATGAAGAAAAGCTGCATGATCTAAAGAATTTAATTTATCAAAACATATATAACGGCCTTGCTAGAATTTACAAAGCAAAAGGAACCGAAAGAGCTTTAAGAAACTTAATTCGTTGTTTTGGTATCGACGATGATGTATTAAAAATTAATCTATACGGCAATGAAGTAACATATAAGTTTGATGATAGTTACAGAACTATTTCTCAAGCTAAAAAATACGCTGACTTTAATGATTTAGTATCTGCCGCCGATGATTATTCAACAGACCGCGCTCCTTATAGCGCAGTTGTTTATCAAGCTACAGAACCTACAAATAACCAAACAGTATCATTTATTTCTGGTACTGATGTCGACAGCGGTAAATTCCTAGACGGGCATGCTTTTACTGCTGAAGCAGAGGCAATATTTCCTAGGCCTTCACAAACTAAAAAATATTCAATCACGTATCCATTTTTAACTTGTTCTATTTTCGGAGCAAACCAAGTTGATTTAAGGCAACCTTCCGATCAAACAACGTGGCACACAGGTAATGTTGCGCAGTTTAATGTTTATGCGGTCAAGCCAGATAAAGATTCTTCTAACGCTCGCTTTATTCTTACAAATGAAAATAATCATTTTTTCTTATCAACCTCGACTTATCTTGATGTATTTGATAATTCAAAATGGAATTTTGCTGTTAGTGTCCGGCCTAAAAAATATCCGTATAGTGATATTATAGTAGGAACAGAGTTATCTTCTTCTGGCGATATTCATTTGCCAAATGCGCTAGATGATTATATATTAGAATTTTATGGTACTAACACAGAATACGGAACAATAATAGACGAGTTCTCATTAACAGCTTCCGTTCCACACATCACTGGTAATATATTAGTTTCTGCACCAAAGAAAATTTATGCTGGTGCGTTAAGAACCAATACAACTGGCACACTACTAAAAAAATCTAATGCAAAGGTATCTTCGGTTAGATATTGGTTAGACTATCTAACATCGTCTGTGATTCAAGCTCACGCTCGCGACGCATTAAACTTTGGTTCCGATAGTCCGTATAAAAACTCTTACTTATTTAAATCAGGGATATCAACAACTTATGCAGATGGTAGAGACGGGCTGTATCCGTTTATACCTAAAATCGAGACTCTAGCGCTTAATTGGGATTTTTCTAATGTTACAGGTTCTGATTCAACTGGCGTTTTCTATGTAGATGATTTCTCTTCGGGCTCATCTGCGCTAACAAATCGCTATGGAAGACTGAGTGGAATCTTAAACAACTTACATCCAGGCAAAGGTCAGTATTTTGTTACTAGCAGCCATGCAGCAGTAGATAAATTCTATACTCCGTCTGCTAGGCAGCAAATGCCAGAAGTTCTAAATTCTTCTGACATGGTTAATATTCTAAACAGAGATGACACAACATTTACTAGAGAATCAAAACCAATACAATATTACATAGCTGTAGAAAAAAGCATGTATCAGACAATATCAGAAGAGATTTTGAATTTCTTCTCGTCTGTAAAAGATTTTAATAATTTGATCGGTGAGCCTGTAAACAGATATCGTCAAGATTATAAGAGTCTAGAAAAACTAAGACAACTATTTTTTGAAAGAATTCATAACACACCTGACTTAGACAAATATGTAGAATTTTACAAATGGTTTGACTCCTCTATTACAAAGATGATTATGAATTTGGTCCCAGCTTCTGCCAATAGTTCGGATCAAGTACATAATATGGTTGAGAGTCATATTCTAGAAAGAAATAAGTACTGGACCAAATTTCCGACATTAGAAGCCAAAGGCAAAGAACCCGTAGCTAAAATTATGGGCATAAATGAGTTGTCTTACAATTGGAAACATGGCCATGCTCCTCTGCCCAATTCTCCAATTCCTGAAAATAAAAATTGTTTATGGTGGAAAGATAGAGCAGAAAAATCTCGTGCTGAAATATCTTCGAGTGTGCCTGGAGTCAATTTAGATAAAGAAAGTATTCTTAAAACTATAACAACGGAAGTCTCAGCTTCTGGTCCTTTGTTGTATGACACTGCTACTTCAAAAGCATATGAAGGTTCAACCTACGCCTTAAGAAAACTTTCAAAGACATATCGTTTTGATGTTGATAAGAGTGTACATGTAAAAGGCGGCCCAAATTCTTACGAGAACAAAAAGAAAGATTATTATAAGAATACATTAAAATGGAATGACAGTAATTCTTTTATTAGAGTTCACAAAAATGATTTTGTTGAGAACACCGACTGCAATGACATAACTAATCCACTAACAGAAAGCAAGATTAAGTTTAAAGCTTCAACTCATATGTCCACAGACAGTGAGTATACTACTGGCAAAGGTGAGTTATTTGTACCGTTCAGCTTACACTCTTCTTCAGTTACAGAAGGATATGCTGGAGATCTAGCCAAAAATACAATGCTAGATATTACCAATCTTCATGAAGACAACTACTATGGTAATACTAAAGAAACACCACTTCAAGGACCATTTACTGAAAAATATGTTGGTGGTTTACAATATAGACATACAGAATTAAATTATCAAGATCACAAAAAATCTCTTGATACAGAATCAACTCGTGCAGAAGGTTGGTTTATTAAAATTCCAAACAATGGATTATATCTAAACAACTTTGTTGATGAGCACGTTTGGAGAGACGACAAATATTCGATAACTTTAGATGGCACCGGAGATTATTTATCAGTTTCTGATCACGACGATCTTAGTTTTGGCGATGCTAGTGATGATTCTCCATTTTCTCTTAGTGCTTGGGTTGAATTAAGTACAGCTAGCGACGGTAATTATTTTATTCTTGGAAAGTCAAAAGAATATAATTTTTATATCAATATGTCTTCGGGCCAAGCTACTGTAAAAGCAAGAATTTACGATGATTCTACTGGTATTTTTAGGTCTCGTAATTGGATAATCCCGGAAATAACTTCTGGATGGTTTGGTCATTTACTATGGACGTGCGATGGTACAGGCGCTACTTCCGGAATGAATTTATATGTCAATGGCACAGTGAGAACTCATACTTCAACTACAAGCGCCGGCACTTATACAGCGATGCACAATGGAAGTTTTGATTTATATTTGGGTGCTTATGACGCGACAGCAGCCGGTTCTCCATATAGTACCACTTATTTTGAAGGCTCTCTTGGTGAAGTAAGTATATGGTCGACCGAGATCGATGCTGATGGAGCTAGCGAGCTATATAATCTATCAATATCACCTTATAACACTTTAAACAATCACAGCGCCGCTGGAGATCTAGTTGCATATTGGAAAATGGGCGGAACAACTGGAGATGCTAGCGTTGGAGAAACTGCTGGTATAATTAAAGATGTTCAGGGCACCCATAATGCAACTCTAGTTAATGATGCTACTGTAGCAAAATCAGGGTTAGATGCTCTTTGGTACGATCCTATGGTAGCGTCTAGCAGTCTATTGCCGCCAAATTGGCAAAATCTTGGTTCTACGTCGACCGATCCTCAAGGCTGGATTGCGATGTCTGGTAGCACTCTTACTAATAATACTGGCCCTTCCGGAAGTTATAGATCTCCATG
>Ga0163180_10000646_pt1 | contig 20165 bp, 25 predicted proteins | sample AtlANTMetagenome_2_FD_109647 | JGI IMG/M metagenome (GOLD analysis project Ga0163180, IMG submission 109647) | Marine eukaryotic phytoplankton communities from the Atlantic Ocean - Atlantic ANT 4 Metagenome | ecosystem: Environmental > Aquatic > Marine > Oceanic | place: North Atlantic Ocean...
CTTAATGCTTCAGAGTTTTCCTGCTCAGCAAGTTGTGCGAGCTTTAACTTAAATATTCTTTTGTACTTGGACATAAAAAGACCCCCAGTAATTGGATTGTCCAACTATTGGGGGTCACTTCACATTGAGCGGTTTTTTTGTGCTTAAAATTAAACATTTTAGGGAATTAAATACCACCTAACTTTTCAGCACGTGCTTTACATTGGTTGTATGTTTCTACACATTTAGCAGAACATACTTGTTGCTTAAGCCCTTCAGCTGTTGTTTGTTGCTCGCAGGTGCTTTCGCAACGAAAGTTTTGTTGAGCACATTGGTTCATCTCGGCATTTTCAACATGGTTTTGACAACCGGCTAAAACAGCTAAAGTGAGCGCAACCACGCTTGTTTTTATTAATATATGCATTTTTAATCCTTAAAGTAAGCTCAATAAATTAAATATCGACCTGCATGTTGTCAATTAATCTCACAGAGCCTAAAAAGGCCGCGGCTAAAATAACAAAATGGTTATCATCGAGTGTAGCAGTTTTTAAGGTATCTCGTTGAGCTATCTCAAAATAGTCTGGCTTTAAGCCTGCTTGCTCAAGGCTTTGCTTAGCATGTGTTTTAAGCGAAGTGAAATCTTTATTCCCTTGCTTAAGCTGCTCGGCACACTGGCCTAGCGCTTTAAATAAAGCAGTTGCTGTTGTTTTTTGCTCTGCTGATAGGTAGCCATTACGTGAGCTCATAGCAAGCCCTGATACTTCACGCATGGTGGTTACACCAATAATTTCAACAGGCATAGATAGGTCGCGAGCCATCGTTTTAATCACTTGCAGTTGCTGAAAGTCTTTTTCACCAAAGCAAGCGTAGTCAGGTTGCACTAGGTTAAATAGCTTAGTCACAACAGTTGCAACGCCTTTAAAGTGCCCAGGGCGCGAACCACCACAGTAACCAAGCGACACGCCTGGTACGTCAACAAAGCTTTGCTCACCAAGGCCATTTGGATAAATTGTGCTTACACTTGGTGTAAATACAATATCAGTACCTAATTCTGCAAGGCCTTGTTTGTCCTCTGATAATGTACGTGGGTAGTTATCTAAATCTTCGTTAGCGCCAAATTGCATTGGGTTTACAAAAATACTAACAACCACTTTATCAGCTAAAGTTTTTGCTTTTTCAACGAGTGAAAAGTGTCCTCGGTGTAAATTGCCCATTGTTGGTACAAACGCAACACTCAAGCCCGCTTGTCGCCATGCTTTAATTTGACTACGTAAAGATTTAATTTCAGTAATTGACTGCATTATTTAAACTCATGTTCAGCACTTGGAAAAGCGCCACTTTTTACATCGGTACAATATTTTTGAACGGCCGCTGGCATGTTGCCAGTTTCTAATAAAAAGTTTTTTGAAAATTTTGGAATATAACCTGCCGAAATACCCACTAGGTCGTGCATTACTAATATTTGACCATCGGTCACATTACCAGCACCAATGCCAATGGTTGGAATACTAAGCGCATCAGTAATACGTTTTGCCAATGCACTCGGGATACACTCAAGTACTAATAATTGTGCGCCAGCGGCTTCAAGTGCTTTTGCATCATCAATCATTTTTTGTGCTTTGTCTTCTTCGCGGCCTTGGATTTTAAAGCCGCCAAATACGTGCACAGATTGTGGGGTAAGGCCTAAGTGCCCACACACAGGAATACCTTGTTGAGTAAGCGCTTTAATACTGTCGTAAAGCCATTCGCCACCTTCAAGTTTAACCATGTTTGCACCAGCACGCATAAGCTCTGCGGCATTTTTACACGTGTCGTTAACGCTTGAATATGTCATAAATGGCATGTCAGCAATAACAAATAATTCACGGCTTCCTGCACGCACACAGCGCGTATGGTAAGCAATATCTTGGTTGGTTACGCCAAGCGTATCATCACCGCCTTGCAGCACCATACCTAATGAATCACCGACTAAAATAACGTTAACGCCATTATCATGAAATAACTTTGCAAAGCTTGCATCGTAAGCAGTTAATGCTGTGATTTTGTTATTTTCTGCTTTCATTTTATTTAAAGTAGAAACGGTTATTTTAGACATAATATTCCTCGCAGGCACAAGCCTTGGTTAATTACAGAGGTAATTGTTGTAAGTCGTTGAGCGGTAAATTAGTTGCAATGGTTTTTAGTGCAATGCCGCTGGGTAAAATAAGTTCTGGCGCAAGTTCAAGCAGTGGATACACCACAAACTCGCGTTCGTTCAAGCCATAATGGGGCACAGTTAAGCGTGCAGTATTAATAATTTTATTACCAAACAAAAGGGTATCTATGTCTAGCGTTCGAGGACCCCAACGTTCAGCTTTTCTAACACGGCCGTGCTCTAGTTCAATTTTTTGTGTTAAATCAAGTAGCTGTTCTGGTTCAAGATGGGTATTAATACATGCAACTGCGTTAATGTAGTCGGGTTGGTCTTGCGGTCCCATGGGTTTACTTGCGTAATAGTGAGACACGCTTACAAACTCGCTATGCGGCAGTTTTTTAAGTGCCGCAATCGCGTTATCAAGCTGTTGTTTAGGCGAGTTTAAGTTAGCACCTAACCCTAAATAAACACAGTTCATGTTATTACTCAGCTGGCTTTCTTGGTGCGCGGCGACGAGAGCGTTTACGCGGCTTTGGACCACCTTGATGGCCTAAGTTTTTAACCATGTCTTTTTGACCGTTAATATCTTGGCTAAGGTATTGAGTCCACCATTGTGCAAGTTCTTTATGCTCAGTTTCACCTGCATCAACGCGCAATAATAAAAAGTCGTAAGCGGCTTTAAAGCGCGGTTGTTGCGTTAACCTGTACGCACGTTGGCCTGCACGTTTATCTAAACGGTGCTGGATGTGCCAAATGTCGCGCGCACCCAACGTAAAGCGTTTTGGAACTGCAATATGTTGTGCGCTTTCGCTAAGTACTTTATTCATTGCTTGTGCAAAGGCATCGTACTCGCTAAGTTGTTCTTCGGCTTGAAGCTTTTTGGTTATTGCTAAAAGTGGGAACCATAATAGCGCGGCAAAAATAAATGCAGGCGTTACTTTTTTATCAGCATTTATGCGTTTATCGGTATTTTGAAACATTTGCTGAACAAAGGCTTGTTCTAAACCATTTGGGTTGGCTTCTAAAATTTTATCAAGCGCAGGAAATAATGCACGGAAAAGCCCGTATTGGCGAAGCATTAAAAAGTTAGCTTCAGCTTTACCGTTTAAAAACAGTTTAAGCACTTCTTCAAACAAACGCGCCGGTGGAATGTTATCAAGTAAGCTGGCAAGCTCGCTGATCGGCTTTTCGCTATTAGGCGCAATGCTCATATCAAGCTTTGTTGCAAATCGAACTGCGCGTAACATACGCACTGGATCTTCACGGTAGCGTGTTTCAGGGTCGCCAATAAGCTCAATTTGTTTTGCTTTAATAGCGGCTAAACCATTGGCGTAATCATGAATGCTAAAATCGTTAATTGAGTAATACAGCGCGTTAATTGAAAAATCACGGCGCTCGGCATCTTCTTCAATGCTACCAAATACGTTGTCACGTAATAATTGCCCTTCAGTACTTGATTGGCTTATTTGGTTTTTAGACTCAGGCGCTTCGTGATGACCGCGCATGGTTGCCACTTCAATAATTTCACGGCCAAAAACAATGTGCGCTAAACGAAAACGGCGACCAATTAATCTACAGTTTCTAAATAGCTTTTTAACTTGGTCGGGCGTTGCGTTAGTGACTACATCAAAGTCTTTAGGTTGTTGACCTAACAATATATCGCGAATACAACCACCAACGAGGTAGGCATCAAAGCCACCGTCTTTTAATCGGTATAAAACTTTGATTGCATTTGGGCTAAATTGTTTACGAGAAATACCATGCTCACCGCGCGTGATTACTAATGGTTCGCTGCTTACAGAGGCAGAGGCATTTTCAGCACTCGTATTTGGGCCGATTATCTGTCGGCAAAATTGAAAAAGCTTGGAAATAATAATCCGTCTCCTAGAAGGTGTTGATTGGCCTTTCATCGCAATCAAAAATAACCGCAAATAGTGGTGTTAAACCCCAATACTCACCGTCTTACTCAAATAGCACATATTTAGGCGGCTATCATATACCAGCAGGGTTTAAAAATTAAGTTGATGTGTTGAAATTAAGCTGTTTTTAACGATTTTATTTACACAGTTTAGTAAATTGCTTGGCTTAACTTGTTTGCTACTGAGAAATTTGTATTTCAGCGACTTGCGGCACTTGCTTTAACTCAAAGGTATTTACGCCCCATTTAATGAGTTGCTCAGTAGTTAAATCCATTAAATTGGCATGAGTTGGCAAGCCTAAAAATTCAAAGGCACTTATCAATGCGGGTTTTGGCTCTGCTTTACTAATTGCAGGAGCGTAGTTTTGTTTAGATAGTTTAAAACCGGGCTTGGCAACGGCTAAAGGTAAATGAGCAAACTCAGGAATAGGGTGATTAAGTTGTTTAAATAAACTGATTTGCCGTGCTGTTGGCTCAATTAAATCGGCGCCTCTAACAATCCTATTTATCCCTTGATCAATATCGTCCACAACAACCACTAATTGGTAGGCGAATAAGCCATCACTGCGCTTTATTATATAATCTTCGTGTGCCAGCTCGCTACTAACACTAATATCACCTTGAATCAGATCGTTAAACTGTGTGGTTGCATGGCACTGTGTTAATCGTAGTGCACCTGTATCGGTTGGGTGTCCAAGGTTTTTACACTGGCCTTGGTAAATTCCACCCAAAGCTTTTATTTGTTTTCGGCTACAGTGGCAAGCATAAACACATTGATGATTTTCAAGGGAGCTGACTACGTCTTGGTATAAATCGAGCCGCTTAGTTTGATAAACAACTGATTCATCCCAGTGGAGGCAATAGGCTTGTAAGGTATTTAGAATATCGGTGTCGGCATTTTTCACCACTCGAGTGGTGTCTATATCCTCGATACGGACGAGCCAAGACCCTTTATTTGCTTTTGCATCAAGGTAACTGCCTACAGCCGCAACAAGTGAGCCAAAATGAAGTGGCCCAGAAGGAGACGGTGCAAAACGACCGCGATAGTTGCGCATAGGCGCAGTAACGGCTGCAGGTGGCATGCTAATTAATAGGGTTAATTAGCCGCGTCCAGCTTGTTTTTCTTTAATTTCTGCAAGTGTTTTACAGTCTACGCATAAATCGGCAGTTGGTCGCGCTTCTAGGCGGCGAATACCAATTTCAATGCCACAAGACTCACAAAAGCCAAAATCATCTTCTTTAATTAAAATAATTGTTTTTTCAATTTTTTTAATTAATTTACGTTCGCGGTCACGAGTTCGAAGTTCTAAAGAAAACTCTTCTTCTTGTGCAGCGCGGTCAACTGGGTCAGGAAAGTTAGCAGCTTCGTCTTGCATATGCGATTTTGTACGATCAACTTCGTTACGTAAATCGTTACGCCAAGTTTCTAAAATCGTTTTGAAATGAGCACGTTGTGCTTCATTCATATACTCTTCGCCTGGTTTTTCTTGGTATGGTTCTAAACCGGCTTGAGCCAATAAACCATGTTTCTTTTGGTCTGGCATAACTCTCTCCTAAATCCTTAATTTAATGCCTCAGCATTAGCCGGCGGTATAAATAACAGAAACTTATACCCTAGGCAAATTTATTTTTAATTATTCGAATTAGCTTCAACCATGCTTTGCGAGTAAAAAGTGCGTTAAATGAGGGTGCTTATTTAACTAACTTACTGGTTTGTAAAACTTGCCTATATATGAGGGCAAAACTTTAAAAAACAAGTTTAACTCTGGAATTGATTTTTATTGCTTCAATCTTTTCATCGCGTTGTTTGTTCTAATTACAATTACTGAGCTTAATGGTTGGGTTATACATTAAGCTACAAATGCTATTTTTTTATGAAGAACGACTTCGTTTGCGCAAATAAGTGCTTTATAAGCGATAACTTCAACACCGCCATCGATGGCTTGTTGTAAAAGCGCTGCGTATTTTTCATCAATATGCGCCGCCGCGCTAACAATATTAATACCCTCATGCAAAACAGCGAACAGTAGTACGGCGCGATGGCCTAATTCGACCACTTCAATAAGTTCGCGAAGGTGTTTTTGTCCACGCAGTGTTTGTGCATCCGGAAAGTAACCTTGGCCGCTGTGTGGATCATCTTGGCTTATTAAAGTGACCGATTTAACTTCAACGTAGCAGCTTGGTTTGTTTGGGGTTGTAAGTAAAAAGTCGATTCGGCTATTTTCACTGCCGTATTTAACTTCACTTTGAAGTTGCTCATAGCCTGTTAGTTCATCAATCACTTTATGATTAATCGCTTCTTCTACTACTTTATTGGCTACCGCTGTATTAACACATATTAATTGCCCTAAATTGTTTTTGGTCAGCTCTAATGAATGTGGATATTTTCGTTTTGCGTTATCGCTGGTTGAATAAAAAGCAGTAAAACCTGGTTCGGCGCAGCCGGTCATTTTTCCTGTGTTAGCACAATGGGCGGTAAACTCAGCGCCATTGTTTAGTTTTAAGTCAGCTAAAAAGCGCTTGTAGCGTTTTAATAGTGTGGCTGATTGCAGTGCAGGTGTGTACTTCATGGTTGTGTCCAATGCGGTTAAATAGCGTGATAGGGGTTATTTATCTCAAGCTGTTGGGAACTTAGGCGCACTATAGTAAACTCAACAGCACATTTAAGTGCAAGGATATTCTAACATGAGTGAAAAATTTGTTGTTCAACTAAGCGAACACGCAGCACCGAGTCATTGGGGCGAAAGCGCAACGTTGTCTTTTAACGAGCGTGGCGCAACCGTTCATTTATCTGAGCAAGAAACATTAAAAAATGTTCAAAAAGCAGCGCGTACAATTGCTAATCAAGGTGTTAAGCATGTTGAGCTTGCGGGAGACACGTGGTGCACAGAAAGCCAATGGGCTTTTTACCAAGGCTTTGTAACACCAAAATTGTTAAATGGTGTTGAATTTGTTGATAACGCACAGTCAGATCTTAAAGAACTTGCGCATTTAAAAAGCTCAGCAACATGGGCGCGTGAAATGGTTAATGGCACCGCAGACGATATATACCCTGAAAGCCTTGCTGAAAAAGCAGCTGAGTTTATTCAATCGCTTGCGCCAGAGCACGTAAGCTATCAAATAATTAAAGGCGATGCGTTATTAGAGCAGCAATGGATTGGTATTCATGCTGTTGGTCGCGGAAGTGTTCGCCCTCCGGTATTGTTAGAGCTTGATTACAACCCAACAGGCGACGATAACGCACCCGTTAGTGCAGCCCTTGTGGGTAAAGGTATTACGTTTGATTCGGGCGGTTATTCAATTAAATCAAGCGAAGGCATGCTAGGGATGAAGTGCGATATGGGCGGTGCTGCAACAGTAACGGCTGGTTTAGCACTTGCTATTAATCGTGGCATAGAAAAGCGCATTAAATTATTTTTATGTTGTGCTGAGAACTTAATTTCTGGCCACGCTTACAAATTAGGCGACATTCTTACTTACAAAAATGGCACAACCGTTGAAATTGTAAATACCGATGCAGAAGGGCGTTTAGTGCTTGCCGATGGCTTAATGGCTGCGGGTGAAACAGGCGCGCCTTTAATTATTGACGCTGCAACATTAACAGGGGCAGCGTTGGTTGCTGTTGGTCAAGAATACAATGCGTTGTTTGCACTAGATAAAGAGCTAGCGCGTGAGGTTGAAGGTTTTGCATCTCAAGAAATGGAAGCAGCTTGGCCATTACCACTTGAAAAGTGGCACCAACAAAACTGCCCATCACCTTATGCTGATACGGCTAACAGCCGAGCGCAAAAAGGTGGCGGCTATGGTGGTGCGTCAAATGCTGCAGGCTTTTTATCACGCTTTGTGCCAAACGATGGCCAAGGTTGGATACACATTGATTTAGCTGCTGCATTTAACATGGGTAGCACGAGCCAATGGGCTGCAGGCGCAACAACACAAGGTATGCGCACGGTTGCTCGTACGTTGCTAGAAAAAGCATAATATTAACTAAGTTAGGCTTTTTATATTAAAATTAGGCACCGTTTGGTGCCTTTTTTGATCTACAAGCAAGCAATTTTATTTAATTTACGGTAAAATCCATCGCCAATACCTGTTTGAGTGGCTAAGTTGGTTTTACTCTAAACTACGCTCAAATATAATATCCACCACTGGGGTTTCTAACTATGTCAGATAAGTGCTATATCACAGCTCAACAGTTACTTGAAGATTCATTCCGCGTAGCGGCACAAGTATACAAAGACGGCTTTCGTCCTGATTTTATTATAGGTATTTGGCGAGGTGGTGCACCAATTGGTATTGCTGTGCAAGAATATTACGATTACAAAGGTATTGAAACTGACCACATTGCAGTGCGTACATCGTCTTATTACGGTATTGGCCAGCAATCAAAAGAAATTAAAGTACATGGTTTACATTACATTGTAGAAAACGCTAATGCGGGTGATTCTTTGCTTATTGTTGATGATGTATTTGACTCAGGGCGCAGTATTGTTGCACTAAAAGAAAAGCTTTCAGAACTAATGCGCTTAAATTTACCGCGCGATATTCGAATTGCTTGCCCATACTACAAACCAAAAAATTCAAAAGTAGATACCGTGCCTGATTACTACATTCATGAGTCGGAAGAATGGTTAGTATTTCCGCATGAATTGTCGGGTTTAACACCGGATGAAATTATTGAAGGTAAATCTGACTTAGTGAAAATTCACGATATTTTGTTAGAAGACTAATACAACGAGTGCATCGATTGCATATTTAGCCTTACGAACGTGTTATTTGTTTTTAGGGCAATAAAAAAAGGCCTTAATTGGCCTTTTTTTGTGTGCCTAGAGTTGTGCAAAGCTGTCTACATATTCACTAAGCATTGGAATATCGACCGCTTGTAAACCATTAGTGCTTCTTTGCACTAGGCCTTTTTCTACTAACTCTGTTACAACACGCCTGTAAGCTCGCTCAGTGGTTGCAAAACGTTCTGCCTCTGCGTTTACCGTTGGGTAGGCTCTAAGTAGGGTAGGGTTGCTATTCTCGGCTCTCAGCAGGCAATCTTTAGCTATATTGTAACTAAGTGGCAGTAATAACTTATCTAAGTTGATTTTTTGATTTTCTTGAAACTTAGCCGCAATAGTTTGTGCTGTGTATAAACTTAGCTCTGGTTTTTCGAGCAATAATGCACGCCAATGTCTTAATTCAATCAGGTTGTAAGTCACATCACTAAAACACGTTACCGTATAAATACACGGATTGTTGTTAAGGGCTTCTATTTCACCTATCAGGGTATTATTACAATCCAGTTGTCCTAGCAGCAGGCGTCGTCCGTTTCCTACGTCATAACTAAATGACACAGTGCCGCTGCGCACAAGCACAAGCTTGCTTAAAGGCTGATCTTGATGGATCAGCACTTCTTTTTTTGATTGTTGATAACTACTACCTGCAAAGGTTAATAGCTGTTCAACAAGATAACTAGAAAAATGGTATTGAAACATCAATATGCTCTTCGGACATTTGTCCTATTTATTATGTTTTAATGACGGTAGCATTAACACATTAAGAATTTACGCTAACTTGCTACTAATACTTTTAGCTTTGCTATGGGTATTATTTTACCTTCATTTCCCGTGTAATGATTTAAGAATTTGTTGGTTTTTTTGCCGGCAAACTTTTTCAGGTTTTTAAGCAAGTTAGCTTTTTATTTACGTATGTCACTTCGCTTAATTATTAATATAAGAGAGCTACTCTCTTACTAGCCAATTATTTTTCAAAATCTAAATAACGCTCATAATTAAGCAAAGTGCTATTACTTTGCAATACTTACAACTGTAATAAGTTAGCATTAGTGTAATGCTAACCCAAAGGTTAGGAGAGAACAATTGAGTTGGGAATATTTAGGCTATATTGCGTCAGCTTTATTGGTTGCATCACTCACTATGACCGATGTAGTAAAGCTTCGTTGGTACAACATGTTAGGATGTATTGTGTTTACGGCTTACGGTGTAGCCATTGGTGCTGTTCCCGTTGTTTTTACCAACGCGTTACTGGCATTGGTTAACTTGTATCACATTATAAAATTATACCGTCAGCCAAAAGCTGTTCAGCCAGAGGCACAGCAGCCAAAAAGCTAAATGACATGGTTTGTAATAAAAAGGGTTAACTTGCGTTAACCCTTTCTTGTTTATTTAGCTGTACTCTCTTTTTTATCGAATCGCTTTATACCGGCAATCCATGTTTGTAGCACCTGGGTTTTGTATATATCTTCAACGGGTACTTTAAAGTAATCTTTATCCACTAAAATAAAATCGGCCCATTTACCTTGCTCTAAGCTCCCTATTTTAAACTCTTGATGCGCAGCATAAGCACCGCCCAGTGTAAACGCACGTAGTGCATCTTCGCGGCTTAGTACTTCGCTTGGACGCCAGCCGTTTTCAGGCAGTTTGTTATGATCCATTCGCGTTATTGCTGAATATAAACCATCAAACGGGTTTGCAAGCTCTACAGGGTAGTCAGAACCCGCAGCAACCACTGAACCTTGTTGTAAAAATGTTTGCCATGCGTATGCAAAGCTAAGTTGCTTCTCAGTTAGGCGTTGCTCTGCCATATGCATGTCAGACGTAGCATGAACAGGTTGCATTGATGGAATAATTTTTAGTCCTTTAAATCGAGGAATATCGTCTGGCGTTACTATTTGCGCGTGCTCTATACGGTTGCGCAGTAAAATACCGCCTGTTTTTTTAAATACATTTTCGTAGGCGTCTAAAACCACACGATTGGCCTTGTCACCAATGGCATGGGTGTTGGCGGTAAAACCGTTTTTAAAGCTTTGCGTAAATAAAGCTTCGAGTTTTTCTTGGGTTTCAAGCATCAAACCATGATGGCCAGCACGGTCGGCATAATCTTCAATAAGCGCTGCGCCACGCGAGCCTAATGCACCATCGGCATACACTTTAACACTACGAATTTCCATAAAATCGTAGTTATCGTGATATGGCCCCGCTTTTAACATCGCTGGTAAATCTGGGCTAGCACCACTTAGCATTGCCACAATACGCAGAGGTAAATTACCTTGATCGCCGCGCTCTTTGTACACTTCCCATGTGGCTTTATCTATGCCAGCGTCGTGAGTAGAAGTAATACCTAAGCTTAATAAGTGCTTTCCTGCGGCATCTAGTGAGTTGCTAATATCTTGTTTTGAAGGGGCTGGCATATGCTGAACAATTAACGACTCAGCTTTATCAACAAAAATACCGGTTGGGTGACCAAATTCATCTTTTATTACTTCACCGCCTTTTGGCGATTTTGTATCGGCGTTAATGCCCGCAAGTTCAAGCGCTTTTGAGTTAACCCAAATTGCATGGCTATCAACACGAGATAAAACAACCGGACGATCGCTTACTACTTTGTCTAAATCTTTAGCGGTAGGAAAGCGTGTATCTGGCCATAACTCTTGGTTCCAGCCACGGCCGATGATCCAACCTTGTTTGCCTTGTGCAAATTGCTTTAGTTTATTTGTAACGTCATCAACCGACTTAGCGCCGCGTACATCAAGTTGCGATAAGTTATCTCCTAGCCCAATAACGTGGCCGTGAGCATCTATTAAGCCGGGCAGTAATGTGTTGCCTTCTGCATTTAATAATTTGGCATCTGGGAAGCTTTCTTTTAGTGTGTCGCCGCCTACTTTTACAACTTTGCCATCTTTTATAACTAAAGTGCTAAATTGCTGAAGTTCACCTTTTTGCATTTTGCCTTTATAAAGCGGGGTGTAGCCATTAGCATTATAAATAACTTTGGTTTGTGCAATGGCAAAGCTAGAGCCCGCACAAAGGCTGGCAAGTACAAGTGGTTTAAGTAATTTTTTGAGTAACATAGGACACTGTTTTGTTATTTTTAGTGCAATAACACTAGCAAACCCTTTTTTAGAATACCAATAGGATGCGATAAGCTCGTAAATTAGACAGTTAAAGCTAAGCTGGTTGCTTAGCTGTTAAATTAATTGCCTAAAACCTAAAGTTAGAAAGGTTACTTATGTAAAGGCTACTTACTGGCATATAAATGGTATTCGCTAAGTGTTAGCCGGCCGTCTTTATCTTGGTCGTAACGAATAAATTTAGACCACAAGGCGGGGTCTATTGATGCTTCAGAACGCGTTAAAAATCCGTCTTTGTTTCGGTCTATTTTTTTAAACTGGTTGTTAATAGTGTCACTTGCGGCAAAGCTTGATGCACTAAATACAGTGAGAGTGCATAAAATAAATAAGCGTATGGGGTTCATTAAAATACTCAGTAAAGATTGTTAGTAAGATAGTTTTTAAATTCAATTAATGAAATTTGTTTGTCTTGATTTTTATCCCACATTATAAAAGTGCTAAGTAACTGTGGCTGTCGCTCTAATTCGTTATGGGTAAGGTAACCGCTTTTATCTGTATCAAGGTGATCAAAGCGTTGTTTTACATCAAGTGCAAAGGCATTAAAACTTAACAGCAATGCCGTGGTAGTTACAAAGCAACGTATCTTCATGGTAGTCCTTCCAAAAGGGTAATTAGGTTGTATTTAATAACGAGGTATAAAGCTTGAAAAGATAAAGCACTTGCCATAATTTAACTCCCAACATTAAATCCTTTTACACACTCCCTCAGGGATTATGGCAAATGCTTTAGTACACTTTACATGCTAAAAACTTAAGCAAAACTTAACCTGTTACGGCTTAAAGTTTTCAAACTCTGCTTTAGAGATCATCTCGTCGTTGTCTTCGTCTAAATCGGTAAACTGTCTAAGTAGCTCCTTGTCCTGCTTAGCTTCAACAAACGAGATACTGCCGTCCATGTTTGTATCTAAGTGTGCAAATCGCACAGCCGAAGGAGAGGCCAACACTGTTGCACTAATAGCTAAAAATAATAATAAAAACGCGGCAATAAGTTGTTTCATAATTTCATTCCTTTTGAAGTTGAATTATTGAATAAATTTACTAAATTCATTTAGCGACAGTTGACCACTTTGGTCTGTGTCTATTTGTGCAAAGTTTTCCTTAAGCACAGCATCCATTTGGGCCTCGGCTTCGCTTAACAAGCCGTTATTATCCTTATCTAGCGCATCAAACGTAGCCTCAACGTCCATACCATGTGCGTCTGTATTAACTAAACCTAATGCAAGTAATGTTGAAAAAACCAACGCTTTTGCTCTCATGAGTATTTCCTTATTAAATTCATTTGTCGTACCTACTAACAAAAAGGGTGCCATGTTTTGTTTTTGTTTATTTTCAATGGATTATGTTTTGTCACTTAAAAGGGAAGGTAAAAATTACACATTATGTGTGTAATTTTGTATGAGTACAGCAACAGAGTGTGAGGTATTTTGTATGATGTTAACTAAATCAATAGGTTGCAATGTTGCTATTTAGCAACACTATAGAAAGTGAATATTAATATGGTTCAGCATGTGTATAGGCGGTATTGATAATAATAGGCGAGTTATTTACTGATAGAGTTTTCTGCAATGGCTGCAACGTTTACTAAACATTACAATGCAATGCTTAATTGGCGCCCTAATTTAATAGGGCAGTTTGCGTTAAGTATGCTGCTGTCGTTATTGCCACTGTCTATAGTGGTCATTGTGTTTTTAAATGCGTTAAACAAGCAGCTAGCAACCACTCAACAAATTGTGAGTAATAATTATCAGCTTACAAAATCGTTCGCTAGCTTAAAGCAAGACCTTAACAGTCTTGAGCGCGCAACAAGACAAAACTGGGTATTAAAAAGTGATTCGCTCGACACCCTCATAGTTGATAAATGGCAATCTTCAGTACAAAGCATAAACGACCTTAAACACATTAATACAAACCCAGATTACACACGCCAATGGGCACAGCTTTTAAATGTTTTACAAACAGCAAACCAGCAACTTGTTGAACAAAAAAAACAAGATGCAGCGCTATTTGTACCTGTAAGCGAGTTAATGACAGAGCTAACAATATGGCTTAAAAATAAAAACGAAGCGCAAATAACCCTTAATCAAAACGAGCTAGCTAGCCTGCAAACGTCGTTTATAAATTGGCTGGTGGCACTTATTCCACTTACTTTATTGGTTGGTGGTGGCTTTTTATGGCGTATAAGTGGGCGCTTAAAGGGATTAACTAGGGTTATTGATAAGCTAGGGCAAGGGGATTGGCAGCAAAAAATAGCAGTAAAAGGCTCGTCAGAGTTAGTGGAACTTGGAGAAAAACTACAGTGGGTACAAACTCAGCTGCATATGCTTGAGCAACAAAAAGATACGTTTTTACGCCACGTAACACACGAGCTTAAAACACCGCTTGCCTCTATGGTTGAAGGAACCGATTTACTAACAGATGAAATTGTTGGCCCCATTAATGACGAACAAAAAGCAGTACTTTCCCTTATAACTCAATCTATGGTGCGCCTTCGCATGATGATAGACAGCTTACTGAGTTATAACGCTATTAGATCAACAATAAATAGCTCAAGCGAGGTTAATATTGATCATTTAATTAAAAAAATTAATGGTCATTTTGAGCATCGTCTAACGGCTCGAAAGCAACGTATTCAATGGCAAAACTCTGTTTCAAGCACTGTTCTTGCGCTTCCTAATGAACTAATAGAAATGATGCTAATTCAGTTAATTTCAAACAGCTTAAAATTTTCTGATGATAACCAAGGTGTGACTGTAAAATTAAAATGCGAGCAACATCAGCTGTGTTTGGTAGTGGCCGATAATGGCTGTGGCATTAAAGAGCACGAAATAAAGCATATTTTTAGTGCGTTTTATCAAGGTAAACATGACCAAAGCATTACCTTACAAGGCAGTGGTTTGGGCCTAACAATAGTAAAAGAGACGGTTGAGCAGCTACAAGGCACATTAAGTGTTGAGAAGAATAAACCACACGGTTGCCGTTTTTTAATAAAAATACCAATCAGTAAAAATTTAGGAGTTAATTAACAATGCGCATACTCACTATTTTATGTGTGCTTGCAGGTAGCCTAATTGTATCGGGTTGTGAGCTTAATAATGGCACGCAAGCGCAGGGCGGTACTAAAATATCAAATACTAAAAACGTATCTCCTAGCCCCAAGCCAATGCCTAAATTAGCCCCTGTTTATCCCTCTACTGAGCGCGTTATAGCGCTCCATGCAAATCAGTGTGGTGGGTTTACATTGCCACCAACAAAGCGGTCATTTAAAGGTGAAAATGAACTAAAAGCATTTTTTAAATTTATGTGCTTAAAAGTAAGTACCGACCCAAATACAGTAATGACCAAGTTACTCAAACTCGACCTAGCCTATTTTTGGCCTGATGATATAAAGCAGTATTTATGGCTGCAAAAACAGCAGATTACCTTACAAATAAATGCTCAAAAAGAGCAACAAGCACTTAATAACCAAATGCAGAAAACCCTGTCGTCGCTGGCAGATATAGAGCAGCAGCTATTACTTCGCGAAGACACTAAGGAGCAGTAACCATGGCCACAAATAGTCCGCACAAAGCAAAAGTGTTATTAGTTGATGATGATGTAAGTTTATTAAAGTTGCTTGCTATTCGTATTGAATCAAAAGGCTATCAAGTAACAACTTGTGAAAGTGGCTTAGCAGCGCTACAAATTTTAAAAAGTCACGTGTTTGATGCCGTCATTACCGACTTACGAATGGATGAAATGGATGGCATGGCGCTGCATCGTCAACTGCAAAGCCGATACCCTGCATTACCAGTAATTATGATGACAGCGCATGGCTCTATTCCCGATGCGGTTGAAGCCACTAAACAAGGCATTTTTGCCTTCATTACTAAACCGGTCGATAAAGACGAGCTATTTGATAGCCTTGCAAATGCAATAGACATTCACGGTGTAAATACCGATGAAGCCCCATCAAAAAGTAATATAGTAACGCGCAGTGGTGCCATGCTGCACTTGCTTGAACAAGTTAAGTTACTTGGGCCTACTCACGTTAATGTGCTTATTTCGGGGGCCAGTGGAACGGGTAAGGAGTTATTAGCGCAGGCTATTCATCAGCATAGCCAAGTAAGTAACGGGCCCTTTGTGGCTATAAATTGTGGTGCTGTACCAGGGGAGCTTTTAGAGTCTGAATTATTTGGCCATAAAAAAGGAGCGTTTACTGGTGCCGTAAAAGATCATCAAGGTTTATTTCAGCAAGCGCAGGGCGGTACATTATTTTTAGATGAAATTGGCGATATGCCCCTTAACTTACAAGTAAAGTTACTGCGTGTACTGCAAGAAAAAACCATCCGCCCAGTGGGTTTTCAAGAAGAGATCCCAATTGATGTCCGTATTGTATCGGCAACTCACAAAAACTTGCCCGAAGCCATTAAAAACCAGCAGTTTAGAGAAGATTTATACTACCGCCTAAATGTAGTTAATTTAAAATTACCACCACTGTGTGAACGCCGTGAAGACATAAGCCTACTAGCCCAATACTTTAGCGCAAGTATCGCTAAACGAATGAACCAAAATGAAAAACATTTTGCCAATGATGCTATGCACGCATTGGTACGTTATGATTGGCCGGGAAATATTCGTCAGTTACAAAATGTTGTTGAACAAGTGGTAGCCTTAACACCTGGTGAGGTTATTTCAGCGCATTTAGTATTAGCAGCACTCGATAGCAACGAAAAAAGTGTAGAGCCACTCTCATTAAACGACGCTAAAAAAGAGTTTGAACGTGATTACGTTATTAATACGCTAAAAATGGCAGGCGGCAACGTAGCTGAAGGGGCCAAGCTTGCTAAGCGTAATCGTTCAGACTTTTATAAACTCATTAAAAAACACAATATTGACGTTGATACTTTGGCGTAAAAAATTAAAGGAATCCTCATGCAGTTATTTATGGTGTATTTAGGCGGGCGAATTCAAGGCTGCCACATAGAAATGCACGACATTCGCTTTGTAGTTGGGCAAAACATAGAGCAAACCTACACCAAATTAAAAAGCCAATGGGTTGGCGACAAAAACAGCGTACACATGGATAGTTTTATGGCTGTTAACAATATTGATGGCTACAAAGTAGAAGTGGTAGAGGGTTATGTTGAACAAAATAAACAGCTTTATTTTGTAAACTTAGGCGCTTACAGAAGCGACTCAATGGCAGAGCAACACGACTTTGCATTATATGTAGCAAGCAGCAGTGAAGAGGCAAAGCAGCGAGCTAAACATGATTTATTAGCAGGCCTGAGCCATATTCATAAAGACGACTTACACGACGTAGACGATTGCTTTGCAATTGATTTACTCGACAGTAAATTAACAATAAAACTTAGCCCAAGTGGGCTTTCACAACCTATAAAACCGGATTGGTTTGGTTACCATGTTTTATAAGTTAAGTAATCTGATCACTAAATAATAAAGCTATTTTAAGCCGCTATTTTTCTTGCTCGTTTTGCTCATTTTTTTCACTGTTTGATGCCAGCTTAAAAGCCACAATAACTAAGCCAAACATAGCAAACGGCAAGGCTGCTAACATATACTCAACCATGTTGCTGTCTTGAAAGTTAGCTTGCAATAAAAAGTGCCCCGCCACACACATAACAATAACGACGAGTAAAATTGGCAACAGCATGAGCTCTTTTTTTGATGAATGATTTTTCATTGAATAACAGCTTAAACAAAAAATGATGCGCTATTGTAATGAGCTTGCATATGCTTGGCAAACCACAACGCTTTTAATGATATGATTGCTATAAATGAAGTTTGTAAATTAGTGTGGAAACAACGTGGAAAGTAGCTTAAAAAACGTTTACCTAGTCGGTGGAGCAGTACGCGATAAACTGCTAAACATTGCATCAAAAGATAACGATTATGTGGTTATTGGCGAAACGCCCAGTACCATGGAGTCGCTTGGCTTTTTACCAATAGGTAGCGACTTTCCTGTTTATTTGCACCCAAAAACAAAAGAAGAATACGCACTAGGGCGTACCGAACGAAAAAGCGGCAAGGGTTATACCGGCTTTGTGGTTGACGCCAGCCCCAGCGTAACACTTGAAGAAGACCTCGCAAGGCGCGACTTAACCATAAACTCTATGGCACTTGACGAAAACGGTAAAATTATTGACCCTTTTAATGGCCAACACGATTTACAAAACAAAATACTTCGCCACACCACACACGCCTTTGTAGAAGACCCTGTGCGAGTGTTGCGTATTGCACGGTTTTTAGCGCGTTATGGCAGCGATTGGCAAATTCATCCCAGCACTTATGCGTTAATGCGAGAGCTTAAAAATAAAGGCGAGCTTAACCACTTAGTGCCTGAACGGGTATGGTTAGAAACCGAAAAAGCGCTTAGCGAAAAACACCCCGAGCTTTACTTTCAAGCATTAGATGGGCTGGGCATTTTTCCTGAAATAGAACAAATGAAAAACGTACCACAACCTGCCAATCATCACCCTGAAGGCGATGTATTTGTGCATACAATGTTGGTGCTAAGGCGTGCAGCCGACTTAAATTTTAACTTAGAAACCCGCTTTGCTGCGCTTACCCACGATTTTGGTAAAGCCCTTAGCTATAAAATACGCGGCAATTTACGCGGTCACGAACGCGAAGGTGTAGCGGTGGTAGAGTCATTTTGTAATCGTTTAAAAGTGCCTAATCGTTTTCGTGATATTGGCGTACTGACCAGCGATAATCACACTTTATGCCATACGATTGATCAGCTTAGGCCGCAAACTATTCATAAATTAATTGTCACTAATTTAAATGGTTTGGTGCACCCTGAGCGCTTTTTAGCATTTACTCAGGCCTGCCAATGTGACGCGCAAGGCCGCGGAGAAACACTGGTTAATAAGCCTTACCCGCAGGCAATTAAGTTGCGCGCCATTCATAGTAAATTACAGCAAATGGATAAAAAGCACATAGTGCAAGAGGCGCTTAAAAGTGGCAAAAAAGGCCCCGAAATAGGCGAGGCAGTAAAGCTGGCAGAAATAAACTGTATCAAAGCATTTTTAAGTGATGAGCCAAGTACTGCAAGCTAACAAGTGTAGATTAAATTAAGTACTGAGATACGCCTTGTTCATCAAGGCGCGGTACTTTTTGAAGGTCGTTTATTTGCGTATGCTGTGGTTTATTTGCCTCTGGCTCAGCGTTTTTATCTGATTTATATAAACTAAAAATAAAGTCGAGCTCTTCTCGTTCAAGTGATGGGGTCACGGCAAATCCTACTGCTTAATACGTTAATATATCCCCAGAGTAAGTGAACGCGACTGAATTAAAGGTGAATAGTTACAAAGGAAGGTGACTGTTTATTTCCTCACTGTTTATTAGCACATTACTTTTCTTTCTAATATTACTGATCTCTACCATTTTGGGGTATTTCTACATTTAGAATATTTAAATGCGATATAACTATTTGTTTACATGCGCTTATTAGCTGGCTACATTGGATTGATTGTAATATTTGGACATATGCCGGTTTATAAAGCGACACATGTCGGATACAAAGTTGTTATATACCTAAGGAAGTTATGGTTATACATTCAAAGTCAGTTCAAATACTAGCGTATATTTGTGCTGTGATATTAATTCCTGTGTACACTTTTGGTTCGTTAGCTTTGTTTTATGCTACTTATAAATCTACTCTCAATCCTGATATTTTAGTTACCTTGTTTATCGCAGTTGTATCTGTCGTAGTTAGCTTATTTGGTTACAAGAGCATGTTTTTGTTGGTACGCTCCCTCAAAACACTTAAGTTTAGTTTCGAATTCAATGAAAATGGTATTGCTTTAAATTCTGAAAATGAGGTACAAAATTATTCTTGGGATGAGCTGGAAAATTCTAAAGACTATCCAAGCTGCCAAGTTTTTTGTTTGATCTCTAAAGATGGTAATCATATATTTTCTATCTGGGAGTATGCTACAAATTATACTGAGTTTAGAAAAATGGCTTTAGAGAAAGTAGGTATATAACAAGCAAATCAACAAGGACACTGCTCCTCACCCGTTTTAGTGGACACCCCCTCATCACTTTGAGGAGGCTAACATGCCTAGATATACCCAACCTAGAAAGACATGGTTTTACCCCGTTAATTTCAAAATCAAAGCAGTCGAACTAAGCTTACGAGACGATGTCATGTCAAAGGACGTTGCCGAGGCGCTGGATATTCATCCGTTAATGCTTAGTCGTTGGCGAAAA
>Ga0163180_10000648_pt1 | contig 20130 bp, 32 predicted proteins | sample AtlANTMetagenome_2_FD_109647 | JGI IMG/M metagenome (GOLD analysis project Ga0163180, IMG submission 109647) | Marine eukaryotic phytoplankton communities from the Atlantic Ocean - Atlantic ANT 4 Metagenome | ecosystem: Environmental > Aquatic > Marine > Oceanic | place: North Atlantic Ocean...
CCTGAGTATTTATTCACCTTGTTGGTTACATTGGTGAAAAAGAATGGCGGCAAAATAACTTTGACCGAAGAAGAATTAAAGGCCGTTACAAAAGGCGATTTAATTGGAATGTATTATGAACCAAAAACTGGCAATCTTATACTTAAAGAAGTAGATCCTAAAGATTCGCTACAAGCTGCTGACTTAGTTAGGCAGAAGCAAGAAGACATTATTTACGAGAACTAATATGCCGGATAGGTTTAGAAAACTCAATATCCATTTTGATGCTGCAGCGTTAAGAGATGCCTACGACTACGCCGTTAAAGAAATTGGATTTTCAGGGGAATTGGTCAATTGCATTAGTTTAACTCATAGCGATGACGAAGATAACGATCCTCGCGGAATATTCTGGACTCAAGATGACCACTATAATGAAATACAAGTGGAGAGGTTTGTTAACGAAGACGCATATCGAATCTTTGAACCTCTTTTGATGCAAACATACTTTAAAAATGTCTATGATACTCTTTCACAGCACTTTCGACTTGGGAGAGTAAGAATATTAAAACTTGACAGTCGCTCTTCTTTGAGTTATCATAGAGATCCGGAGAACCGTTTACACATACCTATCATCACCAACCCGGGAGCACTTATGATTGTAGAATCCCGAGCGTACCATATGGAAGCAGATGGGAGTGTGTATTATATGAACACGATGAAATATCACACAGCTTTAAATGGCGGAGGCGCGCCAAGAGTTCATTTGGTGGCCACTATTTTAGATGAAGATTCGGAAGCGGAATTGTACGAGGTGTTTGGTGGTGACTAAATTTACTAAACATCCACATGAGCAGGGCGAAACCTATTTTCAGCATATGTGGGGCGCCTGGAAGATTATTTGGTTTCTCAAAAAGCTAGAATTAAAGTGTCTCGTCCATTCTATTTTCCCCTTTCTATATACTACAGCGGTCTCCGACAAAATCGAATGTCTTAAGGAGATGACGCAGAGGAATAAAAAATGAAGTATTTAGTATTATTTATGCTCTCCGGTGTTGCATATGCCGACGACACCAAAGAAGAGGAGCCAAAAGTTATTTACAAAGAGAGAACCGAAATCGATTTCGAAGGAGTTGAGGTTGCCGGTGAACTTGTGCGGCCACAAGGATCGTTGGTGCTTGAGCGGAAGAGGGCCCAATTTAATTCAATGGTTAAATTGCGCACCAACTTTGACGATGAAATTGATTATTCTGTCGACGAAATCAAATGAATTCATTACTTGAAATATTACGCAGCGGAATGAGAATGTTAGCCGATCTTACAATCGGCAGATGTTGTTGTTGCTGCGGGTGTTGGAATGCCGGGGAGTGTGCTGGAGATTGTAAATGAAACTCCTACTTGAAAATTGGCGAAAGTTCGTTAATGAAGAGTATGAGCCCATTACAACCCTTCGCATTTTCGACTTCGACGAAACAATAGCCCATACGGAGTCAGAAACACGTGTTAAAGCCCCCGACGGCTCTGAGGCGACCCTGCGTGACCAACAAGAGTTTGAAGAGTATATGAACGCTGCAGCGGCGAAAGAGGGCATAGAAGCTTTTGATGCCGTAGACCAATTAATGGAGTTGGGATACCAGATTGACTTAAGTGACTTTTCTATTGTTAAGAATCCTCTAGAAATTACTCTGGTTACCGATAAATTGCGAGAATCTCATGAAAACGCAAAAACATATATAATGACTGCGCGTAGAGGAAATTCTTTGGGGCCAATTTTAAACTACCTCGATGAGATTGGTATTGATTCCTCAAACATACGTGCGATTGCAACACAGGGAGAATCTAAGGGCGATGTAATGGCCACCATGCTTAGACAAAAGCTCATGCCGGATGGAAAATCAAATATTAATAAAATTGAATATTATGAAGATTCTGAAAAGAATATTCAAGACGTTCTTAATAAAATCTGTCACAACCCAGAAATAGAAGATATTAAACCATTAGATTTTGAGCTAGTCATCAATAAAGTTATTAATAATGAGGGCCAATATAATATTCAAAGGATTGAATGTGAGCATCCTCACTAATTAAGAGCGTTGGAGGGAATCACAATGACAGACACAAACGGATGGGAAACCTACTCAAAGTTAGTTTTACAGCAACTTGAAACACTTTCTAGTGGGATTGAAGCGTTACGCACAGAATTACAAGATGTTAAAGGGCAATTAACTGAGTTAAAAGCCAAGGAAGATAGAGTTCAAGATATTAAAACTTGGAAAGAAAAAATGGATGATGTTGCGTCACCACCACAACTTAAAACTGCCCTTTCTGAAATAGACGAACTTAAAGTGTTTAAAACAAAAGCCATTACGATTTTTATGATTGCGCAGGCATTGACAGGGTTCATTTTAGCATATACTCATATAATTTAGTTGCACATTTTTTAAAATAAATTATATTAAATTTATGTACACTTTTAAAACAGGCGATTTGGTAGCTAAAATACACCCAGCGATAAAGGCCCCACTGCAGGTAGGTGTTGTTATACAGGAAGAGTTGCAAACATTTGTTATTAAGTGGACCTCTTACAATAAAGTTTTTTTTATGGAAAAAGAAGAAGATATTTTCGGAGAACTAAATAAATCATTTCTTTTAGACACGGTACAGGTTCACAGGATGAACCATGAGGCCAATTTGGTGTTGCTGAACAGTAGTTATAATGATGACTACCAAAAAGAAAAAAGCATTAACACCTCGCGAAAAGCGCCTTAAAGAAATATTAAAACAGGTTGCTGGCGATGTTGAAAACATGGAAGGTGATTTAATTTTTCCTGTTCTTATTAAAGGGCAAGGAATTCTTTACTGCTACGCTCCATATGGTAGAGAATTTGTTAAAGTTTGTCGGGGCGTGCGTGCGTATATTGTAGAAGAAGAAAATATTGAAGGAAAGACCTTAATATATACCGTTGAAGGGTATATAGTAGAAATTGAGGCCGAACAATTGATTCCCATAGGTTTTGACTAGTGCTATTCACATTTGGTAAATTTTGGAAAACAGCAGCCACACTATCGGGTTCGTGGATCCTTTATGCATTGGTGGGCTATGAATTTGCTATAATCACTTTAGTGGCACTTTTGTTGTCAACCCAGTATCCTAAAGATTAATAACACGTTGATAGGTCATTGTTTTTAAATTTGTCTATTTATTGCGATGGCCAAAAAACGTATGTACTACTCTCCCGAGAGTATAGGTAAAATTAAAACACATAAAGTTTTTCTGTTAAGATATGAAGATCCTCAAGATCATACCATATCAAATGAAGGGCCTTTTAGGGACGAAAACGAGGCGTCTGATAAATTATCTTCTTTCTTAAGGAAAGGAATTTGCTCTTGGCTTGTAACTTATTATGACTGAAAAAGAGGCATTTGGTGAACACTGCGCCAAAGTTTTCACAATTGGAGATATTGTAGAGTGGACTGCGTGGGACACAAAAGAAGAGGAGTGGGTTCGATATTACGGAATTTTATTAACCATTAAAAATGAAATTCGCTCCAATCGTCTGGTGTCTATTTCTCAAGTAATGCCTTTACATATGCCAAACACAGAGTTAGAATTCTTCACCATGAGCTTGCGACTAGTTTCTAGAGGTGATGAAGTGCCCAACATTGATTTATAAAAACCAACTTTGTCAATATTCAAAACTATTTAAGTAAGATACGGAGTTCACAGTATGCTCGATATTTTAAAAAATCTTATCCACCAGTTCATGCCATTTGCGCAAGAACACATTGGATTTGAAGAGCCACCTAAGCTTTTTTTAAAACAAGATGAAGAAAATGCTAAAAACCCTTTAGGGAAAACAGCATACTATGATCCCGAGGAAAGGGCGGTAACTGTATATGTTTCCGGCCGACATCCCAAAGATATTTTGCGGTCGTTGGGACACGAATTGGTCCACCACAAACAAAATTGTGATGGTAAGTTTGATGACATTCAGCCCGAAGATATGGGAGAGGGTTACGCCCAATCCCACCCAGGGTTGCGTGATATGGAATTTGAAGCTAACAGTAAAGGTAGTATGGCTTTAAGGGACTTCGAAGACCGCTTAAAGAAAGAAAATACTACTTATTACGAACATCTACAAAAAGGAGAAAATAAGATGTCTACAAAAGAATGGAAAAATGGAGAATTAACAACGATTCTCTCGGAGGCCTTTGGGTTTAAATTTAACCTAGATGCCATCAATGAAAAAGCTGACAAGAACGACGGACTAGAGCCTGATGGAGAAGATACCTCATATGGCCACATGAAAGAGGAAGAACTTCAAGAAACTGGCGCCAAGGACGACGGCGAGTCGGAAGGTGACAAGGGTAAGGACAAGGATGACCCCGAAGCCAAGGATTACACCGATGGTGGTGATCGCAAGGGCGACGAGTCCGCTACAGATCCCGGCGACGAGGACGATACGTGGCGTAAAGGCAAAAAGTCGAAGACCCACAAAGGTTTAAACAAGGAAAACCTCAACGAAGAAAGCGGAGAAGACGAGGCATGGCACCAATGGAAGAATGAGCATGCTGACGATGATCACATCCGCGAGATGGAGCATCACTTGCGCGCGCTCAAAGAAGACCGCGATTACGAACGCCATGGCGCCGAATATGATCACGATAAGTACGAAGATGAAGGGGATCACGATCTTGAAGAAGGCGGGTCAGGCCGCGCCGATCCGGTGCGACAAAAGAGTGACCGAATTTCAGATGACAGAACTAAGCCAATGGAAGGCAAGATGTACACTCAAAAGCAAGTACATGAGGCATTCCGACGCGTTTTAGAGACAATTCAAAACAATAGAGGAAATAAAGCTAATGGGTAAAAAATGGAAAAGAATTCTTATCGCCAGAAGAGCTGCAGCGGCTGAAGAAGGAAGCACGACGGAAAATGTTGTGGAAACGCCTGCTCCAGTTAAAGTACAGGCGCCAGCTGCAGTTGAAGAAACTCCAATTGTTGCGAAGCAGAAGCCAGCACCAAAAGCTGTCACTACCCGAGAGCCAGCAATTGCTCCCAAGCAAGACCAACCAAGAAAAGCTACCAAGCGAGTCGCCAAAAAAAGCGTCTCAAAAGGTAGTACCAGCAAAACAAACTAAACCAAATAAAGAGGACTAACAATGTCATTAAATGATCAGTGGCAGAGATTTCTACTATCCGAGGAATTAGGTGAAAAAACTATTTTTACTTATATCCAAGGTTTGAAAGAAATTATAGCCAATGTGAAACCACGAACCATGACCGAAAAGAGACGTCTTGCACTAGCCGAGGTTCATTTGCGGGAAGTTAAGCGCTATGCACGCAAAATGCAAACGAGCATTGACTTACTCCAAGAACGCGTAGGTATTTTGGAAGAATCTCAAGGAGATAAGTAATGGGCGGCGCCGCAGGGCACATGAGTCACCCATTCGACTTGGGGTGGGTTGACACAGGAAGTGACTTATTAGATTTTTTTGAAAAGGCAAAAGCGTTTGTTGACAAGAAAGGTGCCGGCGCAGTTAAGATTGATGGTGTAAATGTATCATTTAAGGTTGTCGAAACTCCCGATGGCCATGAATTTGCAGTTGATCGAGGTTCCTTGAAAAATGTAGACATCGAAGGAATCACGATGGATCGTATCGATGACCGATTTCCAGAAGGTCATGGGATGCGCCCTGCAATTCGAACACTCTTAACGATACTGAACCAGGCGCTCCCTTCTATCAAATCAGAACTTGATCAATTGGGAATGTGGGATGATCCTTCGTTATTTTTAAATACTGAATATGTCGAAGGGACAACAAACGTTACCGAATATGATGAAAATTTCTTAGCTATTCATGGTTTAAATCAGTTTTACCAAAAGGTGGCCAAATCTGGTGCGAGCAAAGGAAATATTCGACCCGGTGCATCACGACCAGAAGGTGTAAAAGCGCCAAGCGTGGAAATGCCGTACGATCCTAAAGTAATGGAAAAATTAATCAAAAAATTAAATCCCGTTGCAAACGAATATGGATTTCAAGTATATGGATCAGTGCCGACCGAGCGTATAACTGATTCAGACATTGATTTTTCTAATACACTAAGCACGCCGTTTACAGTTCAAGTATCAGGTGATCGCGAAATTACCAAGTCCTTAAGGGAATGGCTCTCGGAGGTGTCTAATCCACGCTACAAGACCGTTAAGCTCAAGAATGGTAAGAAGACCCACCCGCTCCACAAAGAGCTTTACAAGGCGATTCTAGGCGGTTCTGTACCTATTGTAGATCTGATTGAAGATACTGACGCGGAAGCCGCAATTTATGGAGCTATCATAATGCATGCCACTCGCATGCTTGGAAATGATATTCTTAATGGACTTACAAGTCCCATGGGCGATGTTATGGGACACGAAGGGGTAGTTCTTCGCGATGAGGATCTATTTGGCCCGAATCCAGTTAAAATTACTGGTGAATTCATCCTTGGTGGGATGGGTTCCGGTTTCCAAACCGATACATCTCTCACTGAAATCGAGGATGAAGACGACGATCCAGTTGTTGATTCTGATTTTGCGAAAACCATAGCCATCGTTCCGGGTGCCTTTAAGCCGCCCCACAAGGGACACCTTGCCATGGTGGAAGAGTATGCTAAAATGGTTGATGAAGTTCTAGTATTAATTTCGAAACCATTGAAAAGCAGCAGGTCACTTCCGGACGGAAAGGAAATCTCAGCCGGTGATTCAAGCGAAATATGGAATATATTAGCGCAGGAATTAGGAAATGTTACCATTGGCGTGTACAATGATCCCGAAATGCGATCTCCCATAAGTGCTGCATATGCAATTGCGGGCGCGCCGGAAGAAAGAATTGCAGCTGCCGGTAAGGTTGAGCCCAGCATGGCGCCCATCCCTGCAGGTAGCAAGATCATACTCGGGGCTAGCACCAAGGACGGTGATTGGAAGAGATGGACCGGAGCAGAAAAATACATCGGTGGAGGGCCACGCGGCGATCTTGAATTAATTTCTCCAGAGGCGACTGCGGTTGCGCCGGCAACACGGACTACTGGTGAGCCATACAGTGCGACAGACCTTAGAAATGCATTGGGTGATCCAGATAATAATCGCGCGGAAATCGCCGAGTTTGTTGGTGAAAAAAACGTCGTTGATGTTCTCAAGGTATTTGGATTAGCTTCAGATCTGGAAGAAACTTCGATGGCAGGTGGTGCCGTAATGGGATTTTCCGGTCCGATTGCCGGAAAGAGAGATGACGATGAAGAAGATATAGTTAAGAGAAACGAAAATATTGATTTAAGTATCGTTGATGATGTGATAAGACTAATTATGGAAAAGGGTATTGCAAGATGACTAAACAAGAGAAACTCCTAAGAGAGAATATAAGACGTATGATACGTCATGTCAAGCAGAAAAAGCTTAACGAAGAAACCGATCTACGAAATGTTATTCGGCAATTTATGGACTATGAATTAGACCAGCTAAACGAATCGTCTGTGCCGGATGTGAATCCGACGCCGAACAAGTCAACTGGGATTAATGTGCTGGAAGAACTCCTTAAGAAGATTATACCAGTTTTAGAAACAGATTACAAGTCCTTAACAACAAATAATCAACAAAGAGATTCATTTCGCTCTCATATTGTCAATGCTGTCGTTAATACGCTTACACCGGCGAAAGTCAATACAGATGCCGGCGATGAAGAAGCGGAATTACAAGAACAAGACATCGATGTAACAGTCGTCGATGATACTCCTGACGACAAATTTATTGATATTCGCACAGACGCGGAAAGAGCGTCCGAAGAAGAACAAGAAGAGGCGGATCCGCGAGATGCTTTTGGTGCCGGCGTCAAAGGTGACGAAACTGGACGCAACGTAGCTTATCAGTGTTTTAAGAAAATTGAAGGAAGCATTCTGGACTCATATGAGCTTCTAAGTGATGGTGAAGATCAAGAATTGTTTTACGATTACCTAATTGCCAATCTTAAACTTTATTTTGACAAATTCGAAGAAGAACTAGCTGCAAGTGTTAGTGAACCAACCAACCAAGCATATGATGCGGCGAAGTCCGGAGAGCCCGCGGCAGCTGACGACATGTCGCTGCAAGAGTATGTAAATTCTCTATAATTTTGTTTTAAGTAAAAATGTTACAAAAAAATACTTGACAAAGCTGAAAATTGGTATTACCTTATTAATGTGTTCTGCATGTGACAGTTATGAAAGCTAACAAAAACATAACTACTATTAATAAAAGTGTAATTAAGGTTCTTAAAGATCAGAATAAGATTAATGATAGTGTTCTGGCTAGCATTGGGAACATATCTATAGAAGATCTGATCGCAGTAAAGTTTGAATTAGCAGCTTCTCATTTAAACAATCGTCTTTATGGATTTGACATATGGCGCCAATCGAATTATATAATAAAAGAAGCAATTCTAAAATTTGCAATTTCTACGACCCATTCAAAAAAAGACGCAGCACGCTTTTTAGGATTAACATACTTGGAGTTTAAAAAAGCTATAGCCAAGTACAACGTGAAAGAATACTTCTCCAGTGATGTTTGAAATCTAAAAGCATTCGGGCTAAATATTATTAGGTAATGATGCTCCATATCTATCATGAGCACCGCAACCAGCGAGGTTAAATCAAATAAACTGTAGGTCAGCTGTGGTGAGCAAAAGATCCACATCCGAATGCTATTTTTATAAAAAAACGCTATTTATTGTAGGAGTATACATGAAAAAGCTATTTTTTATACTCAGCTTTATGATCGCATGCCAGCCATCAAAAGTTGAAATTAACGATGAAAACACAGGTGAAGTCCAGATAGGCGCCCACGATCACACCGGCGCACATGGGACAGTAGAAAGCGAACCACTAGAACCCGTTGGTGTCATTGGGGCCAGCGATTGTCAACATGTCGATATTGGCGACAAAGCATGCAACTTTAGATTAACCGACCAAAACGGCGACACGTGGGATCTTTATTCATATACAGGAGATGTTATTGTGTTGGATTTTTCTACGGTATGGTGTCCTCCATGCCAAGCCGCTGGTCACTATTCACAAGCAATCCAAGACGATTATGAATCTGAAGGGGTGCAGATGGTTACAATATTGATCGATGGTGCTACTGGTGGCGTTGAGCCCACAGAACAGGAAATTGATGACTGGGTTAGTAGTCACTTAATAACCACAGCACCGGTTTTACAAGGTTCACGTGATAAAATGTTTGACTCTACCGCAGTTAATGGATATGCTATAGGTGCGTATCCTACATATATTTATATTGATAGAGAAATGAAATTTTACAGTGGTCATACAGGATTTAGTGATGAGTATATACGACAAAAAATTGAGGAAGGTTTATAATGTGGAAAGTTTATAAATGGAATGGCCATTATATTCAAGGTGATTTTGTTAGCAAGCATTCTAGTGAGGATGCTGCTTTGAAAAAAGCCAAAAAAGAAATTAATTTCACTTTTGTAGAAAAAGTAAAGAAAAATAAGGAAACGTTAATTTGGTTAGATGACAAAAGTCATTCTCCAGTTGGTGTAATAATTAAAAAGTCAAGGGGGTGATATAGGTTTCGACGGTGTATGGAAGAAGTCGAGTGCAAGCAGGTTAGATACGACCTTAACAGTTCAAATAAATTAGTTGCAAACAACAACACACATTTCGAATCTGTCCGCCTAGCGGCTTAATCGGGAGGTTGCTCAAAACCTTCTATCCAATTTGAGAGAAACAACAGACAAGTTGAAAAAATCAAAAAAACTCAACGTAATATGACAGTAAGCGTTGTTTTATTTCTGTCTATTTTGTCAATAACTGAACGAAATTGACTAAGCTTGTGAATGACTTAACTTTGGATGTATTGCGGACGCGGGTTCGATTCCCGCCACCTCCACCATTTTAAACTATATATGTTATGGCTTATTCAGACAAAGTGATTGATCATATGGAAAATCCCCGCAATGTGGGTAGCTTAGATCGTGCAGCCCCCGATGTGGGAACTGGTATGGTTGGAGCGCCAGCATGCGGTGATGTGATGCGTCTTCAATTGAAGATTAACGATAATGGTATAATTGAAGACGCAAAATTTAAAACGTTTGGTTGTGGTTCGGCTATCGCGTCAAGTTCTCTTATTACCACCATGGTGATGGGAAAAACAATTGATGAAGCAGCTTCGATTTCTAATTCGCAAATTGCACAAGAACTTTCATTGCCACCGGTAAAAATACATTGCTCTGTTTTGGCTGAAGATGCGATCAAGGCAGCAATTTATGACTGGAGGGAAAAAAATGGCCATAACAATGACTGATTTTGCACAACAAAAAGTGGGTGAAATAATGATGAAGAGGCAAACTCCAAATCACTATTTACGAATAAGCTTGCAAGGAGGCGGCTGCTCTGGTTTTATGTATTCATATGAATTTGTCGTTGAACCTTTGCCTAAAGACAAAATATTTGAATTTGATAAGGTAAAGATATGCATTGATATAAAATCTTACTTGTTCTTAAATGGCATGGAAATTGATTATAAAGACGATTTGCTAAAATCCGGATTGGTTTTTAATGCACCACAAGCTACTCGCACGTGCGGATGCGGAGAATCAATATCGTTTTAAAGGAGACACAAAATGTTTAGTTGGTTTAAGAAGAAGAAACAAAAAGACGAGAACCAAAACTTGTTTAGAAAAGTTACAGAAGATGAAATGGAAGAATCTCTTTGGGAGATTAAAGAAGAGTATGATTTACCTACCGAAGAAATCTTAAATGTTGTGAAATCCAAAAGAAAAAATCTAGATTACTTACATAAGAAAAATTCACAGAAATAATGCCTTCATAAAATTGTTTTGTCTAATATGTATTTATGGATACTAAAACAAAGGAGTTTGGAAGCCAGTATGTTTAAAATGATGTTTTTTGTGTTCTTGTCGATGGCATGTTCTGCCCACAAAACACCCCCACAAAGTTCAGCCGGATCTCTCCATGGATTCGCAGGTGTAAATTTTTCCACCACAAATAGTCCATGTTTGGATGGAATAATCGCGGCCATTGATTATAGTTGCGCAGTACCCATGTATATAGAAGAGGGGTATCCTTATATCTTAATTCGATGTGAGGAATCAATTGCGGGCCAATATGAGTGGCATAAATATGATGTCCTAGCCGTGACAAATAATACAATTGAAGATCCATCAAGCGGTGCGCTAATATGTGTGGATCCGCAAGCAAGTATATATATACAGGTTCACCGATAATATAGAAAATAGTGAAAATCAAAATAGCTTTTTATAAAGGCAACGGAAATTGTATTAACGGTATTGTTCGCTGGTGGACAAATAGCATCTATAGTCATGCTGAATTAATCCTCCCCGATGGAAATACCTGGATAGGAATAAGCCCGTTCCTTAAATCTAAAGTAGCTAGCCGAACAAAACTATTAACAGATTATTCAGAGTGGGATTTCATCACGATAGAAGTAACCCAAGCGCAGGCGGACATTATAATGGAATTCTATGATGACACGAAAGGCCACGGGTATGATTGGATTGGAATGTTGCTCTCTCAGTTTTTGCCATGCAAAATTAAACATAAAAGAAGGTGGTATTGTAGCGAATGGATTGCATATGCACTACGTATTTCAAGCGTGATAGATTGGCGAACAATTCGAATTTATGATCGGAAAGATTTATCGCCTGCTGTACTTTATGATTTAGTAATGGACATAGAACATGAAACCAAAACGGTTTAAAGTTGATGATTGGGTTTTATATTGCCAGTTTCCCAACTCTCACTACGACACCTTAAAGGAAGAACGACTTAGGTCGGTTGTTCTGGAAGTGTTAGATAAAAATAGTATATATGATTATCGTATTTTTATTGACAATGGGACCGCTACAGTGAGAAAAGTAAAAGAAGAAAATCTATTTCCGTGTGATAAAACTAAATAATATTAGAATGTTCATTCAAAAACTTAAATATTTGTTACTGGCATGCATATGTGTAATGGGGTGTTCAGCCGATTATAGCATTATCACCGGAGAGGTTGTTGAAATAGGCGCAGCCCCCGATGAGGTCCATGTTGATTCATTCATTCAGGTTTCCAAGCCGGAACAAATTGATGTGCTTGTTTTGCTAGATACATCGTGCTCTATGAACGACAACTACTCCCAGGTAAGCACCGGTATTGAATTGTTGAGGAACGATTTAAACCTAGTCACTAACGATTACAATATAGCGTTTATAAACACCTCTCTTCAAGATCCTTATTTTGCTGGTATCTATGACAACTCCTCTTCCATTATTGATTTTATAATGGCACCATGGACGCTAGCCGGAGATTTCACTGAAGCAGGGTTTTCCGCACTTTATGATTTTACAAATTCTACTCCTGAATCAGTAACTTTTTTCCGAAAAACAGCCGATAAATTATTTATATTTATTTCAGACGAAGAAGAACAAAGCGGCATACCAGTAGCCGTGTTTGAAGATTGGTTACGATCAGAGTTCCAAGGCGTTCAAAGAGATATGGTATCTATTGTAACGATGCCTGACAGTGAGTGTGAGTTTACAGATTATAGCGCTAACGTTGGTTATAGATATATCGATTTAGCCCGCTTATACGGTAAAGATGGCATCGACATTTGCAGTGATTGGGAATTGTGGCTCTCAAACAGCACTTTTTTGACCGGACCTGTAGATTATATAAATTTGTCCTACACACCGATTGAAGATAGTATTAAAATATATATTGATCACATAGAAACGGCCGCATGGGATTACGACGAAACATCCAACACAGTGTTTTTACATCGTACTCCATCGCCCGGGTCTCTAATAGAGGCCGCATACATCAAAGACACGGAGTAATAATGAGTCGCAAAGAACAGCATAGATCATTTAGACGCCGGCGTAAGGTCGGCTCAAGAAAACGCAGAAATCGACGCAAGGCGCGCGGAATTAAAAAGTAGGATATAAAATATGAGTGAAGATAAACGGCCAACCGTTATGGTTAGTGGCGGGTTTGATCCGGTGCACGTGGGCCATATTCGAATGATAAGAGATGCATCCCAGTATGGGGATGTAATAGTTATAGCAAATTCAGATGAATGGCTTCATCGCAAGAAAGGGTTTCATTTCATGGACTTTAAGTCACGTCATGAAATTCTAGATTCTATCAAGGGAGTAATTATTGTTGACTCTGTTGATGATTCAGATGGAACTGTGTGCGAGGCAATTAGACGTCATCAGCCCACTTATTTTGCAAATGGCGGAGATCGAGGCAAAGATAACACCCCGGAAGGCACTCTTTGTGAACAACTGGGCGTTGAATTATTGTGGGGAATAGGTGGCGACGAAAAAGTGGAAAGTTCATCTGATTTGATTGAAAGAACGCGCGATTTTGATACGCCGCCCCTTCGCGTAAGCCCAAAACATTCCGGAAGATAGTTTTATTGTATAATTACAATGATGAGCAACACCAAAGCCCTCAAACTTGACTCTTCTTTTCGCCCCATTGATGTTATTGATGCGGTGGAAGCGCTTGTTTTGTGCATTATAGGAAAAGCCCGCGTCATTGAAAATTACAACGAAGAAATTCGGTCGGTAGCAGAATCATTTAAACTACCAGCAGTTATTGTGCTCAATAGATATGTTAAGTTTAGATTTTCATATGTAGCGTGCAATCGAAGTAATGTCTTGTGGCGCGATCGAAATCAGTGCCAATACTGCGCGAATCATTTTGTTTCGGAAAAGCTAACATTAGACCATGTAATTCCTAAATCCCGCGGCGGCGATAATAGCTGGCTCAACTTAGTAACAGCTTGCAAAAAATGTAATCAAAAGAAAGGCAATAAAACACCTGCCGAGTCAGGTATGCGCCCACTGCGCAAGCCATTTCGTCCAAAAGCCAGCTTGCTTCGCTCCTTGAGCAAGGAACAAATAAGTCCAATTTGGAAAAATTATTTATGGGATTTTACTTGACAGTTGTCTCTCAAAAAGTTAGAATAAGATAATGAATCATAGTCGATTTATAAAGTGTTACCTATCCGAGAGGGGTCATAAGAACTTTTTTTACCCTTCTACTGTTTGTGTTTTGATTGATAAAGGATGCCCAACGGATTCTTTAAATTGGATTGGAGGAAGTCACATGAACCTTAAAGCGGTCCGCGTTCTGAAATCTTGTGTATTACCCCTAAAAATATCCGAACAGGTGGCTGACTGTATGTCTCCCCCCGAAAAAGATTCGTATATCGCGGTTTGGATAGAGAAATGATTTTTTGCCTCTTAGCTCAGTTGGCAGAGCAAGTGACTGTTAATCACTGGGTCCGCGGTTCAAGTCCGCGAGGGGCAGCCAATTTGATTGCAACAACAAAGGAGATTAAATGCAATATTACCCACAACATTATTATGGATTTGCCGTCGACGGCGAAGTAGCTGAAAAGCTAGAACTAAATGAAGCGTATGACACCTATGAAATGAGTTATGACGAAGAGGCCTTCTTCGACAAATTTCAAGAAAGGTTTGGAATCGAGCCATATAAATTCGCAGACACAACATACGAACGCGGCGGATATGTTCAAGGTCTAAGTGGATTTGATTGGGATAAAACCTATGTATGTTTTGACCCTTCGCAAGCGGGAGACGACCGGTGGAATAAAATGTTAGAAACTTTGATGGACCTAAGTATTGATATCGAGGAAGGTCGATGGTCCGAACTAGGTTGACCATATTGGGGTGAGGTCCTACAGGCAAGGACACCCGGTTGTTACCCGGGAGGTTACTGGTTCGAGTCCAGTCGCCCCAGCCATTTCGCGGGAGTAGCTCAGTGGTAGAGCCCTACGTTGCCAACGTGGATGTCGCGAGTTCGAATCTCGTCTCCCGCTCCACATATATGAAATACAAATCTGGTGATGTTGTCTTGGTCGACTCATTTGCTGGCCCAAAGGTTTATGTACGCTTAAAGAAGCGCATAACCTCACACCCAGACAAACTGGGTACTGATGGCTGGGATGCGCAATTAATTTATAAAAAAGATGTTGATAAGCTTATCAAAAGCGGCGTACCCTATAAGCGTGGCACTAAGCCAATCGTTTTTGTTTTTGATTGGCATATTTTGAAAAAAAGAGAACCACAGGCCAGCAAAAAATAGAAACAATTATTGACTATTTATAAAAAGTAACCATATTTATAGTGAACATAAGTATTATATGTCAAAAAAGAAAAATTACGTTTTAGATACCAGCGTTTACTTAACTGAAGCCAACTCAATTTTTAAATTCGAAGATAACGATATATTCGTTCCCCTTAAGGTATTAGAAGAAGTCGATAAGCACAAGACGCGTCAAGATTCAGTAGGCGCCAACGCGCGCCAATTTATACGTATATTGGACAGCTTGAGGGAAAAAGGATCGCTTGAAGATGGTGTTTCGATTGGGGAAAACCATGGCCGCCTAAGAGTAATGTCATATGCATACTTGAAGAATACTGTGTTTCCACCAGATCTAGATATTAGAATTCCGGATCATACTATAATAGCAACAGGCAAAGCTGTACAGTCCGCGTACCCGAAACAGAAAACTATTCTGATATCCCGGGATATTAACATGCGCGTCATTTGCGACTCCATAGGCATTCCGTCACAAGATTATATTTGCGAAGAAGCAATATCGTCATCGGATGATTTATATGCTGGATTTGCCGTACAAGCTGTAGATGAGCAGCTTGTTGATAGATTTTATGCCGGCGAAGAGGACGTGTTTATTGAAAAAGACGAAGTAAGCGAGCCCTGGTACCCCAATCAGTATGTTATGATGGTTTCTAATTCTAATGAGAAAAAGTCAGCTTTAGCTAAATTTGAAAATCATCATGTTCCTCTCAAAAAGGTCGTTCACAAGAAACTGCCTGATTGGAATATCGACGCTCGCAACAAAGAACAGGCATTTGCTATTGATATGTTGATGGATCCTTCGATTAAAATAATATCACTTATTGGTCGTGCTGGTTCCGGTAAAACTCTAATGGCCATTGCTGCTGGATTGCAACAAACAATTGGGTTGCGATCTGAGAATAATCACTATGATCGCATGATCGTATCTCGCCCGGTCCAGCCGTTGGGCAAAGATATTGGATACCTCCCGGGAACAATGGAGGAGAAGATGCTACCATGGCTAATGCCGATTCAAGATAATCTTAAGTTTCTCATGGGAGACCGGACAAATTTAGAAATGTATATGGAAAAAGGCAAGATTGAGGTTGAAGCATTGACATATATCCGCGGCAGATCAATCGCCAACGCGTTTATTGTCATTGACGAAGCTCAGAATCTGACCAAACATGAAGTGAAAACAATTATTACGCGAATTGGAGAAGGCACTAAAATCGTCCTTACCGGCGATATAGAACAGATTGACAACGTATATGTCAACGAGACCTCAAACGGCCTTGTACATGCCGTAGAGAAGTTTAAAGAGCATGCTATAGCAGGCCACATGACATTCCGGAAAGGCGAACGCTCGGAATTGGCAACTTTAGCATCTAAAGTTTTATAATAAACAAAAGTTTATTTGACAGAATAAAGAATAAATGATATATTGATTTTAACAAAAGGAGAAAATATGTCGACAAACACACCGGATACCGAAATTAAAACCATAACCGAACAGGAATTCAATCAAGCCCCATTCGTTGGTATATCCTCAACCAGTGATGATTCTGAATTGAAGGATTATATTATCAACTATACGGGAACAAAGTTAGATCCCGAGGATGGAAAGGTTGATATCAATATGATTGCTGAGATTTTAGCCGACGAATTTCCAGAATTTACTTATGCCTTTGCGGAAGAAAACTTCGTCCGCGGATACGAATTAGGATTAGATGATGCTGCAGAATTATATACTAGAGCAACAGAAGAAGCAAAATCAAAAGAGTGATTTTTATACGTCTTCTGGCTTACACGTTTACTTTAAAGAGCCGCTTACGAACGATGAGATAAATGTTGAGGAAGTAATTGCTAAAGTAGAGAGCGTTCTTCCACATCATCTGCGTTCTGAAGTAGAAATGATTATTTTTGGTCATTTTAAAGAATTTGAAGAACGAGCCATCAATGCATTCTATGATGGGGGAACTCTTTATATCTCTAATGTTCAAGATGACGCCGCTGATTTGTATGATGATATTATTCACGAATTCTCTCATTCGCTTGAAGCTCCGTATGGTTATGAACTCTACGGGGATCAAAAAATAAAAGATGAGTTTTTGCGCAAGCGGCAACACATGCATGATATTCTTTGGAAAAGCGGATATAAAGCGCCCCTGTCCTTTTATATGAATGTTGAATTAGATGCAGAGTTTGATGAGTTTCTATACCAAAAGGTAGGATATGACAAGCTTTCTTCCTTGTTGATGGGCCTTTTCATTACTCCATATGCAGCGACGTCCCTGCGTGAATATTTTGCTACTGGATTCTCAGATTTTTACTTATACCCGGGCCACAACACCTTATCCAAAGTTTCGCCACAGCTGTATAAAAAATTATTAACCCTCCAGGACATAGAAAAGCTTGACAATACATAAAGAAGTGGTTATACTATAGATGCATCTTTGGAGAAATAGTGCCACATATCTCATATTCAGAACTAAAAGATTGGAAATTTTGCCCCTTTTATCATAAACTAACACGAATTGACAAGATCGAAGGGTTTACAGGCAACGTATACACTGCTTTTGGAACCGCCATTCATTCTGTTTGCGAAAAAAAGCTACTTAATGAAGAGGGTGACCATGAGCAACACTTCATTGATACTTTTGCTGATTGCATTTCCGATCTTGACGATAGTACCGATGTGGATAGCCGACTCGTTACTGCTATGGTTGGACAGGGAAAGAAAATAATCCCTGAAATTGAAGATGCTCTTGATGAATATTTCGAAGAATATGAAGTTCTTGCTGTAGAGATGCCCCTTATGGAACCCATTGCCGACGAGGAGCACAAATTTAAAGGTTATATTGACGCTATTGTATCTACTCCCGATGGAAAGGTTCACATCTTTGATTGGAAGACCTGTTCGTGGGGTTGGAACGCACAAAAGAAAAGTGACAAGATAGTCACATATCAGCTAACATTATACAAGCACTACTTTTGTCAGAAGATGAATGTCGATCCAAAAGATGTTGAAACTCACTTTGCACTACTTAAGCGTACGGCCAAGAAAAACCACGTAGAGTTTTTCAGAGTTACCAGCGGCCCTAAAAAAACTGAAAATGCCCTTAAACTTTTGAATACGGCGTTGTACAATATCAAAAATCAACGCTATATTAAAAACCGGCTCTCTTGTACTGGCGGGTATGGCTGCAAATTTTACAAAACGGAACATTGTCCGTGAGGAATAAATGAAAAAGAAAAAGATTTTAGTTATATCTGATCACCCTTTATCGCCATCGGGTGTCGGATTACAAACAAGATATATGATCGAAGCGCTTCTCAAGACAGGTAGATATCAATTTATTTGTTTAGGTGGCGCGATTAAGCATAACAACTACCAACCCCAAATGGTAGAACCCTACGGAGAGGATTGGCGTATTTTTCCTATCGATGGTTACGGCAATCATGAAATTATTAGATCTGCGCTGCAAAAGGAAAAGCCCGATCTTCTATGGTTCATGACAGATCCTCGCTTTTATGAATGGCTGTGGGAAATTGAAAATGAAATTAGGGCATATGTCCCCATGGTTTATTACCATGTGTGGGATAACTTCCCGGCACCACATTACAATGGTAAATTCTATAGATCTAATGATGAAATCGCATGCATTTCAAAAGTTACGCATGAGATTGTGAAAGAAGTGGCCCCGTCGGTCTCTTCACATTATGTTCCCCATGCCGTACCCCCCACATCATTTTACAAATATAACACCCCTGAAGATCGAGCTAAAGTCAAGAATATTCGGGATCAAGTATTTGCTGCCTCCGGGACACATAAAAACCCCAAAAAGAAACTTTTCTTTTGGAACAGTCGCAATGCTCGGCGCAAACAAAGCGGAACTCTAATTTGGTGGTTTAAAGAGTTTTTGGATGAAGTTGGTCATGACAAGGCAACATTGTTGATGCACACTGATGCAAAAGATCCTCACGGGCAAGATTTGCCACACATTATCGAGCATCTGGGCATTACCGACGGACAAGTGCTTCTTTCTTCAAATAAAGTATCTGCTGATGAGTTAGCCGGCATGTATAACGCCGCCGACTATACCATTGGCATTAGTGACGCCGAGGGGTTTGGGCTATCTACGCTAGAATCCTTAACATGTGGTACTCCGATTATTGTTAATATGACCGGAGGCCTCCAGGAACAGGTAACAAACGGGAAAGAATGGTTTGGCTGGGGTATTCAACCAGTATCAAAAGCCATCATTGGGTCCCTGCAGGTACCTTATATCTACGAAGATCGCATTTCACAAGAAGATTTTACGAATGTCCTTAAAAAAGCAATTTCTATTAGTAAGGCCAAATATGATAAAATGTCTGAGGCCGGCCTGAAACATGTATTACAAAATTATAAATTTGAAGATTACGAAAATCGATGGATTGAACTTATGGATGAAATCATTGAAAAACATGGTTCATGGGAAAATCGCAAACTTTATAATCGCTGGGAATTAAATGAGATTACGACGGAGGCAGCCAAATGAGAAAGATTCTTTTTAAAGCACCGGTGCTAACACGTTCGGGATATGGAGAACAAAGTAGATTCGCCCTCCGAGCCCTTAGAACGCGCAAAGATTTAGACATATATATCCAACCACTTCAATGGGGAAAGACCGGATGGCTTAATGATAATAGTGAAGAGCGAACCTGGATAGATCAAACGATTGAAAAAACAATTCAATATGTCCAACAAGGGGGCCAATTTGATGCATCCCTGCAGGTGACCATTCCTAATGAATGGGAGCACATCGCTCCAATCAATATTGGCTATACCGCTGGTATTGAAACGACCGCGGTTGCCCCTTTGTGGCTTGATAAAGCCAATATGATGAATAAAATCATTGTTGTTTCTAATCACTCTAAAAATGTATATGAAAAAACATTTTATGAGGTAAAAAATAATGAAACCGGGAAAGTTCAAAACTTC
>Ga0163180_10000651_pt1 | contig 20084 bp, 17 predicted proteins | sample AtlANTMetagenome_2_FD_109647 | JGI IMG/M metagenome (GOLD analysis project Ga0163180, IMG submission 109647) | Marine eukaryotic phytoplankton communities from the Atlantic Ocean - Atlantic ANT 4 Metagenome | ecosystem: Environmental > Aquatic > Marine > Oceanic | place: North Atlantic Ocean...
TCACAGCACGCCACCATGTTTCCAAGTCGCCCGGCTTGATGACCAATGCCTGAGCCACGCCCGCCATTTCCGATCGCCGCGACATTGATTTTGTCGTTTGCAGCGTTGTTTTCCTGAGCGAAAGCATCTTTCGGGGAAAAAAAGTACGGTGCGGCACTTGCTGCAACGAGACCGGAGGCAATGAACTGTCGGCGGTTTGACTGCTGAAATGACATCGGTTGTTCCTCAATCGTTTCCCGGATGACTCAATGAGTAATAAGCATAAGCCACTATTGATATTTGAAAAGCCTTTTCATTCTATCACGCAAAGCGGTTGATGGCAGTTACTGCATGTGAATAACTTGTCTGGAGCATTCTATCTGGACTAGTTGTTATTCAGATCGAATGTCCATTTCCGCAAAACCCCGCGGCTAATGAGCGATACCAAGAGAAAAAGTACTACCCCCAGAGCGGCAGATAAGAAGATACAAGCAAACAACATATCGGTTTTTAGAAGCAAGCCTGTTGATTGCACATAATAACCAAGTCCTTTAAGTTTGTCCGATGCGCCTGCAAAGAATTCTCCAACGATCGCTCCAACTACAGCCAGTCCACTTGATATTCTCGCACCAGTAACAATGTGCGGCACGGCATTTGGTAATCGCAAGTTAAAAAGGAGTTGCCATCGCGAAGCATTGTAAAGCTCGAACAACTCAACGTGTCCTTGCTCCAAAGACGTCATGCCGGTCGTGGCATTTGTGATAATTGGAAACAAGCTGATAATCACGACCACCGTCGTCACCGACTGAAACCCAAACCCAAACCAAAGGACGATCAGCGGAGCAACAGCCACGATTGGCATCGTCTGCAGAAAAATTGCGTAGGGATAACAGCTCATCCGAATGAGTGCGGACTGGGAGAACAAAATGGCAATCGAAACACCTGCTATTACGCTGATTAAGAATCCCAACCCGGCGGCAGCTGCTGTGGCCAGCGTAGCACTCTTTAGCGTCTGCGATTCAGTTACAAATACATCAAGTACATCAGATGGTGAAGGTAGGATATAAGCCTTCACATCAAAGACACGCACGGCGAGTGCCCAAAGTGCTACAAGCACAATGAACAGGATAGCTGGCCACAGTATGCGGTTAACCTTGGTGTTCATGCCAGCGCCTCATTCGTCTGATGCATGTAGAGTTGACTTGAGACGTGCGTAACGAGCTCGGTGTACTCCTGTTCTGTGCGCAAGGCGGCTGTTCGCGGTTGATTTAGAGAGATCGCAATTGTCTCAGCGATTCGTCCCGGGTCCGACTGCATGATTGCTACTTGCTGGCCAAGGAATACAGCTTCACCGACATTATGGGTCACAAAGACTGTCGTGCATTTCTGCTCTGCCCAGATCGCAAGTAGATCTTCATTGAGCTGTTGTCGTCTAAGCTCATCAAGGGCGGCGAATGGCTCATCAAGAAGCAGAACTTGAGGATTGGTGACTAACGCACGTGCAATGGACACACGCATACGCATTCCACCGGACAATTCTCTGGGGTATTTTTGCCAGTGTGTGGAATCGAGACCAACCAACTTCAGTACACCTTCGATTTGTCCGTCGCCGTTAGAGTCATCGCGAAGTGCCAGTGGTAACGCAACATTTTTCCATACGGTACGCCAAGGCAGTAACGTCGGATCCTGAAACACAAACGACCGGTTGATTGTCCCGCCTTCATTGAAATGTATGTCACCGTCGGTAGGGCTGGTCAATCCGGCAATAAGCCGTAGGATCGTAGACTTACCACAACCGGAAGGTCCCAGCAGCGTTAGAAAACCGCCCGATGGTATGTCCATTGACACCTGGCTCAGCACTTCTGGTCCAGTTCCAAATTGTTTAGACACTGAGTTCAGTAAAATAGCGGTCATAACATTACACGTTCGCAGTCGAACCACTCAATCAGGTGTTCGTTGGGCATAGGGCATATAATGGGGATTGTCGATGCAAGCGTTTGCAAAAATGGCATTCCTAACGACTGTATAGTAGTTAAAAATGAATAGCGGTGTGAAGCGGCAGATTTTCAAATGAGCGGATCGATGTATAAACCGACAGTGATTCAAGGCACTGCGCCGTCTGCGCAACAAGCACCAACGTCCATCGGAATAGTCATAATCGACCATGGTTCCCGACGAGAAGAAAGCAACGCCTTGTTCTCGGAAATGGTAAGCCGGTTTCGTGCAAACTCAGAGTTCACCATTGTGGAAGAAGCGCACATGGAGATTGCAACACCGGATTTGCAAACAGCAATGCGGTCATGTGTTGAACAGGGCGCCACGACAGTAATCATCCACCCGTATTTCTTGGCGCCGGGCCGACACGTCAGCGAGGACATTCCGAAGATCGCTAAGGAAGCAGCGGCAGATTTTCCCCAGTTGAATTGCATCGTGACGGCGCCGATTGCAGACCATCCGTTAATGTTTCGTGTAATGGATGACCGAGTTACCGAAGCCATCTCTCACTCGACCAGCGAAGCGGAGTAGAGTCTAGCAGCCGTTACTTAGGTACGATCAGGCAGGTCATACGACGACCATTTTGCTGAGGAGTCTGCTCGACTTTGCCGAATTCGACGAGGTCTTCGATCACGCCTTCCATGACACGTCGGCCTTCTTCGATATGGGCCATTTCACGACCGCGGAAGATCACTGAGATCTGAACTTTGTCGCGGTGCTTCAGGAATTTCTGAGCCTGCTTGACCTTAAACTGAATATCGTGGTCGCCGGTCTTTGGCCGCAGTCGGACTTCCTTGGTTTTGGTTGCATGAGAAGAGCTTTGGTTAGCTTTCTTCTTCTTTTCGTACTTATATTTGCCGTAGTCCATGATTCGGCAAACAGGGGGCCGTTCGCTCGGTGCCACCTCAACAAGATCAAGGCCGGATTCGATTGCACGCTCGAGTGCGTTAGCTGTTTCAATGATTCCTAGTTGTGTTCCGTCTTCGTCAATCACGCGTATAGGAGTTACACGAATTTGATCGTTGACCCTTGTCTGGTTACGTTCGATGGCTCATGCCCCTTTGTATAAAACCAAGTAAAAAGTAGTGGAAACCGATCCTGAAAGGACATCTCAAATAGAAAGCCCATAATGTGAGTATCGCAATCTAGTCCGTGGAGAGTCAACTACTGATTGGGTTATTTTTTAGCGGTTTGAGTAACAAAAGATGTCACCGCTACCCTTCTCCACCGTCCTCATCGCCATCACTCATTTCAGCAGCACCCGGAAAAACTACAGGACCGGGACGATCTTCGCCTATCAGAAGCGGACCTGCAATGTCGGCGGCGAGTTGTCGACCATAGTCTTTGGGCTGCTCGTGCTCATGAGAGCTGTAGTCGATATTGTTCTCTTCCTTGAACATGTGCAGAGTCTGAGTTGGGAATGCAAACTGTACACCGATTGCCGAAGCAAGTCTCATGATATCGAGCAACAACCGATGTCGCTCACGCAATTCTACGGACCAGTCCGGGCAATCGAAGAAGGCATAGAGCAATACATCCAGGCTGCTCGAAGAGAAGTCATTAAAGTAAACCTGGTAATAATCTTTACGCGTGTAAGGATGTCGCCGCAGTAATTCCCGTGCTCCTTCGCAAAAAGCATCGATCTGGTCTGGTGTAGAGTCGTATTGCAAGCCAATTGTCATGCGAACCCGACGAAACCGCCGGCGACCCATATTGTCCACTACAGCGGTTGTTAGCCTACTGTTGGGCAGCGTCAGCACGGAGTTATAAAACGTTCGTACCCGCGTGCTTCTCATCCCCACGGATTCTACGGTTCCTTCAACACCGTCTGTGACGATCCAGTCCCCGATTTCAAACGGTCGGTCAGCCAACACTGTTACGGAACCGAACACGTTACTGAGCATGTCCTGTGATGCAAAAGCAAGTGCGGCAGTACCAATTCCGAGACCACCAACCAACGCCGTTACGTCAAGACTAAATATATCCGCGAAGAGGATCATACCAACGCATACTGCAAAGATCTTTAGACCCTTACGGAACAAAGGAATCAGCAAATCGTCGAATTTGGTATCGGTACCTTGAGCCTTACGTTGCAGGAATCGGGTGACAATATCAACAAATCGAAAGGACGTCCACACGGCGGCAACCACCGTATAAAACTTCAGGCCAACCAGCAATATCACTAAGATTGCCTCAGGAAGACCGATCAGCGATGTGCCCCAATACCAAACACCAGCTTGAGCGAGTAATCCAATTGGCTTCCAAAGCCGTTTACGTTCTTGTTGTTCTGCTTCGGGCAACTCTTCAGGCGGACGTTGCTTGAAGACTACGCGGCATGTCCATCTTAAGGCCGTCCGTATGCAGACGTCCGCGAATACTCCGAGCAGTACTAGGAAGAAGCAACAAATCCATTGATAGTCGGCCAACAAAAAATGTGTGTCATGCAGCCAAATTGGAAAGACGGCACGTACCCACTCGGCCGATGCCGATAACTGATTCGGATCGGATGTACCCTCTTCACCGGCTTCGTTTTCACTCGCTTCATCACTGAGCACCACTTCTGTCTGCTCGGTTGGGATATCAGCTTGTGTCACCAGCAAATCGTTGATCGGACCTTGCTGCGCATTGGTTGCCGGTACGCTGATTAGCGAGACAAAAATGAAAACAAATGCGAATCCAGAGAGAGTTGAACGCACGTGCACTCCTTTGGTTTGATTGCAAAGAGGTGCGGAATCTTCTCAGAAATGACAATGTGAGGAAAGGCGAATTCTTGCAGGCTTTCCGGTGGATGGATAAACGCTCAATTGCAGCCTATTCCACCGCCACAGAAATAAATGCATCGTTTATGTCGAGTGACGCATCAGCGTGGTCGATTTCGGCAAGCTGATCCAGTAGAGTTTGCCAGCGTTGAGTAGTCATCATGCCGATTTGTTCTGAAGACATTCCTTCGGTCAGTGACAACGGCTTGATCGCAGCGGCCCCAAAGGCGAGTGCCTCAACACTCATCTGTTCGTTAATGGAGTGAATATACTCGTTCGTTTTTGTCGGGTCGTCGAGGTAATCCTGCCATCCCTTTTTACTTGCACTCGTCATCTTTTCGACCAATGCAGGATCGCTGCTAATCCTTTCACCGGTTGTAAAGAGAATACTGGTGTATGGATTGAATCCCAAGTCAGACACCATCAACACGTGTGGTTCAGCACCATTTTGCTGAGCGACAAATGGCTCACTGAAGACGTAACCTTGCTGCCCGAAGTTCTTATCTTCAAGAAAGATACTTATAGGTTGGTATGGCACAATCTCTACGTTCTCAAGCGGCAGATGCTTCTGCATATACACTGCGAAGCTACGACCACTACTCATAGCAAGCGTCATATCATTAAGCTGGTCAAGCGAAGTTATTCCGGAGCTCTTATGTACCATGATGCACCGAGGGCTATCCTGGATTGGTGCCAGTAGAGCGACGACATCTGCTTCTTGATTACGACCCGTGAGGATCTGGTCGGCATTGCAGACACCAAACGTGTCCTGCCCAGTGGCAACGCGCTGAATGACAGGTGCGTTCTTACCGCCAGGTACGATTGTCACCTCGATACCTTCCGTGGCATAGTGGCCGTTAAGTAGCGCAGCATAGAATCCACCATGCTCAGCTTCAGGAGTCCAGTTCAGCAGCAGTGATACTTTGGTGTTACCCTCATCAGATTCGTTTGTCGAAACACTTGAGTCATCGACGGGTGTGATGGGCCGCTCTTTTTCGCACCCGGTAATGAACAAGGCAAACAAGATAAATGCAAATTGAACAACGTTGTTCATTTTGGTCTCCACGTGAACGAAAAAATGGATTCTGGTTGGCATTATTTCTCGGCAGCCAGGACACAGCGAAGTCCAAGGTCATCTTCCTTGGCGCCGGCAGGTGCTGCTAAACGATAACTGGAAGTCAACTCCGGTGGCTTGCTCTTCCAACTACCGCCACGCACGATGTATCGTTCTGCGTCATCAGCAAGCTGCGGGTGTCCGTCGGTTGGCGCACCTTTGTAATCACCGTCGCTATCAAGACACCACTCCCAGAGATAGCCATGGACATCATAGAGGCCCCAACTGTTGGGTTTCTTTGCGCCTACTGGCGGATCATTCCCAGCGGCATTTCCGCTGAACCAGGCATACGGGCCAAGGTCTTCGGCATCGTCACCGAACGAATAGACCGTTGCTGTACCGGCACGTGCAGTGTATTCCCATTCTGCTTCTGACGGCAATCGAATCACCTGATTGTTTTTAATTAGCTTTAGTTCCCGCATCATGGCTGTAGCTTTTTTGCAGAAGTTAATCGCATCTTTGTAGTCGAGCATTTCAACGCTGTTGCGGGGCCCCGTCCACCGACTGGGGTTCTCGCCCATCACCGCTTCCCACAGATTTTGCGGCACTTCGTATTTCGCGATTCCAAATGAATAGCTGAAGGTGACTTTTCTTACTGGTTGTTCCTTATCACCGGCATCTTTTCGTCCCATCTCGAACGACTTTGGATATTTTCCTTTGCCAGGAGTAATCTCTATAAACTCCTTACGGAATATATCTAGAAGTTCTTGTTGTTCTTTTGTTGGTTCCGCGTGCAAAGAGTTAGCCATGGAATTCAGCACAATGGTAAGGGCGAAGAGCAGTGAGAGTGTGGATAGGTTTTTCATATTGAATTCAATAAGAGAAAGAAGTTACCCGGAAAAATATCTTGATCGAGACCGCCGACAACTAGGAGATTAGATATTCCCTTCACGGAATGCCTGAGCCATTGCTTTTGGCACTTCGGCTTCAGCGAGTATCAACTTGGCGTTGTTATCAACGACCTTGGCTTTCATTTCCTGTTCGGTGGCGATCGCTTCTGCCCGCCGTTGTTCCGCTTTGGCACGAGCGACACGTGTGTCAGCTTCAGCCTGATCGGCCTGCAGTCGCGCACCGATGTTCTCACCAACGTTTACATCAGCGATATCGATGGACACGATTTCGAATGCAGTTTGTGCATCGAGTCCGCGACCAAGCACGGCTTTGGTAATCAGATCTGGATTCTCAAGTACAACAGAGTGAGTTTCTGCAGATCCGATAGAGGAGATAATACTTTCACCGACACGCGCCATGATCGTATCCTCCGTCGCACCGCCAATAAGCTGGTCCAGATTTGTGCGAACGGTGACACGCGTGCGTACTTTTAATTCGACACCGTCCATGGCGATCGCGCTGAGATATGTCTTTCCGCTCTTGGTTGGATTTGGGCAATCGATGACCTTGGGGTCCACAGATGTCTGCACGGCTTCAAGCACATCTCGCCCGGCAAGATCAATGGCAGCAGCCTGATCAAAATTCAGCATGATTCCGGCGGACTTGGCCGCCACGAGTGCATCGACAACGCGGTGTACCTTACCGCCGGCTAGGTAAAGTGATTCAAGACGATTTGTACTGATCAACCAAGGGTCGTCGTTGTTATCCTTGGACTTCTTCGTTTCCAATCCAGCCTGGACCGCCTGAATTTTGGATTCAATGACGACTTTTGGATTAACCTGCCGCAGGCTCATAGCAATCACTTCAAGGATGCCGATATTGGCACCACTTACGAGCCCACGGAACCAAAGCTTCCCGTAGATCATAAAGAAGACGAACGCAGACAGCAGCATTACTGCTAAAAGCCCAATCACAACCCAGAAGATCACGTCGCTCGTTTCAGTAGCGAGCAAGGTCATTGCTTGGTACACGATGATTCTCCAAATACCTCTAAATTTACAGTGTCTGAATGCAAATCATACCATATGAAGAGGGCTGAAGGTGCTTTCTTTCTCTGGCCGTATCCGACCACAGGCCATCATCTTTTTTCAGAAACCGGCGCCCTGTCGCTTTGGTTATGGCATTTCGGCAAATAGGGAATCGAATAACGTATGTATCGTTTCCGTGCGGCAATTGGCTCACTTGCCAGAGCGCACCATCGTGTGAACATGATGCTCCACGGCGGTGCTTTTTCTTTGGCTTGCACAGCTTAATACTGATTCTGAGTACCGCGGTCTACAAAGCCTGCTGAGCCGCTGAAAGTCTGGCGAACCGTTCGAGCATTGATTTCACCCTGAAGCTTAGCAATGGCCTCTGCAACAGGCATGCTACCAAGATCACCCTCGATACGATCGCGTACACTGACGCTATCAGTTTCCATCTCGCGGCCGCCGACGATAAGCATATATGGAATGAGTTCCAATTGCGCATCTCGAATCTTGGCACCAATCTTCTCAGCCCGGTAATCACCAGTGACCCGCAGGCCGGCTGCCGTTAACTGAGCCTCAACCTTGCGACCGTATTCTTCGAATTTCTGACTCAGCACCATAACACGCGCCTGTTCCGGTGCTAACCACAAAGGAAATGCTCCAGCAAAGTGCTCAATCAGCATTCCGATAAATCGTTCCATCGATCCAAGCGGAGCACGATGGATCATGACCGGCTGGTGAGCCATGTTATCGGAGCCCACGTATTCCAATTCGAAGCGGTCGGCACTGGGCAGATTGTAATCCAACTGGACTGTGCCGAGTTGCCACTCTCTACCAAGGCAGTCGTTCAGGACGAAGTCAGCTTTAGGACCATAAAAGGCTGCTTCCCCTTCTTCGGCCTCGGCTTCAATCCCAAGTTCTTCACACACCTGAACGAGCGATGACTGTGCATTGTCCCATAGCTCACGATTACCGACGTACTTATCACTGGCAGGGTCGCGGAAACCAAGGCGAACACGGTAGTCCGTTAATCCAAGGCTCTCTAACACGAACTGCGTCATGTTGATACAGCCTTTGAATTCATCGGCCACTTGTTCATTCAGGCAGAAGATATGAGCGTCATCCTGTGTAAAGCCGCGAACCCGGGTCATACCATTGAGTTCACCAGATTGCTCAAAACGATAGACCGTTCCAAATTCCGCAAGTCTTAATGGTAGATCTCTGTAACTACGTGGCCGCGACTTGTAGATCATCACATGATGCGGGCAGTTCATTGGCTTCAGTAAGTACTGATCGCCGTCCTCCAATTCCATTGGCGGGAACAAGCTTTCCTTGTAGTACGGATAGTGTCCTGAAGTCTCGTAAAGCTCGACTTTACCAATATTCGGAGTGTAGACAGGTTGGTATCCGCGTTTTTGCAATTCGTCGCGTACAAAGCCCTCGAGCGTTGCCCGAATCTGGGCGCCCTTGGGTTGCCATAACACGAGGCCACTTCCGACCATCGGATTGATCGTGAATAGATCCAGTTGCTTCCCGATCGTTCGATGATCACGTTTCTTGGCTTCTTCTATTCGATTTAGGTGGTCTTCCAGATCCTGCTTTTCAAAAAAGGCAGTCGCATAAATGCGTTGCAGTTGTTTGCGATCTGAATCACCTTTCCAGTAAGCTCCGGCCACAGACAAGAGCTTATATGCACCGATGGCCCCGGCATTCGGCACGTGGGGTCCTCGGCATAAGTCAACAAACTCGCCCTGTCGGTAAAAAGAGAGTTGATCGTGTTCGGTTAACCCTTCCTGGATATGTTCAACTTTGTATTCCTGCGCGAGGCCTTCACATAGTTCCAACGCCTCATTACGAGTTTGCTCGATCCTCTCAAAGGGCTCTGCTGCTTTGATGATCTTCTTCATTTCCGCTTCGATAGCGTCGAAGTCTTCTTCGGATAACGAGTGTTCCAGATCGAAGTCGTAATAGAAGCCATTATCAATCGTGGGACCGAATGCCAACTGGACTCCGTCAAACAGACGCATGATCGCGCGTGCCATCACATGAGCCGCAGAGTGTCGCATCACTCCGAGCGCTTCTTCATTCTTCTTGGTGAAGAGCTTCAGCGAGACTTCGCCGTCATCGGGAAGTTTGTGGTCAAGGCCGACAACTTGATCGTCGACGCTTGCAGCGAGAGCTGCTCTGGCCAGTCCGGGACCAATATCAGCAGCCACGTCAGCGGGGGTTACAGGACTTTTAAATTCTTTTGTTGAACCATCGGGAAGAATTACCGTCAGCATCGATCGTTGTTCCGCTCTCAAGATTTCGTGGTGAAACGTCGCCATCGATACAAAGGATCAGCAACTAACCGTTTCACCTGATGGCGCTAAGTATAGAGGTGCGCGTAGAATCGCAACAGACCATAATTGGTGACACGAAAAATCCGAATATTGATCAAGCAAAGATCTTAGATGATCTCGTTGATTGGCCGGATACCTTCTTCAACCATGTACTGTGGCGTACCGGTCTTATCGAAGAATCGAACCTTGCTGGCATCAATGCCGATGTTCTTGTAGAGCGTGGCAAAGACTTCTTGGAACTTCACCGGTCGTTCAACAGCATGTTCAGCATACTTGTTGGTGGATCCGATAACCTGACCAGTTTTCATGCCACCGCCAGCGAGCATCGCACACGATACGCGTGGCCAGTGATCACGACTGTTGTTCTTATTGATCTTCGGTGTTCGGCCAAATTCACCCCAAACCACAACCGAGACATCTTTATCCAATCCACGTTCGTGCAGATCGGTAATCAATGCGGCGAGACCTTGGTCAAGCTTCGGGAATTCCTGGCGGCTGCGAGGGAAGTTCAGCCCGTCACCACCATGCCAGTCCCAGCGACTGTAGTTGAGCGATACAACTCGAGCACCCGCTTCGACGAGTCGACGAGCAATGCAGAAGTTGCGAACCATTTTCGGTGCACCATCACGTTGATACGTTGCATCGTTTTCACCGTAACGCTCAAGTACCTTTGGATCTTCTTTGCTGAGGTCCAGTGCTTCTACGAGCTTGGATGTCGTTAGAATTCCTAGTGCCTGCTGATGATAAACATCCATACCTTCCACAACACCGCTGGTGTCTACGTCACGGCGGAATTTATCAAACGAAGCACGTAGTGTTTCGCGGTCATTTAAACGATCCAATGTGATGCCCTGAAGTACCATGTTTGACGATGACTTCATCGGGTCTTTCTCGACGAGAGCGAATGGTGAGTGCTTCACGCCAAGGAAACCACCATCTTCGGTAAAGCCCCACGTGCCATTTCCGGTCGGGTACATGAGCGATACGTTCGGTGGCACAGCATTGTTTACTTTGCCCTGCAGATGCGAAGACCAACTTCCAAAGTTCGGTCGTCCTTCACGAGGTGTTCGCTGACCTTTTTTCCAGCCGGTCATGCATTGATATGCATCATGGCGACCGTCGGCGTCACAAATGGATCGAATCGGGATGAACTTATCCATCATCTTTGCCATTTGCGGAAACAGCTCACAGATTTCGATTCCAGGAACGTTTGTTTTGATCGGGCGGAATTCTCCGCGAATCTCTGCCGGTGCTTCAGGCTTTAGGTCCCACAAGTCTAGATGTGAGGGACCGCCCGGCATATAGATATTGATGATGGCTCGGTGGTTTGATCCCGTTCGGGCTTTGGCATCGATAGCAAGTGTATCTGCCAGTGACAGCCCTCCCATGGCCATTCCACCAACTTTGATGAAATCACGACGTGAGTATCCGTCACATGAACCTTTGTCAGATCGGTTGCGTCCAAAAATAGTGAACATAACTATGTAGTTTCCTCTGAGCCGTTCGTTGCTGTTACTTCGTATATCGAGCAGATTAAGCTATATTCGCTTGTCTACATATACCAATATATCATATCGGCAATTCACTGCACGGACCTATTCCTGTAGTGACAGGCTTTCGTCCATTTGGAGATAAATATGCCGGAAAAACAGTCATTTTCGCGTCGTGATGTAATGAAATTCGGTGCGATTACCGCAGGCACAGCAGCAATTACAGCAGGTCAGCCGGTGAGTGCCGCTGCCGCGAGTGACAAGCGCCCATTTGGGTATTGCTTTAATACCAGCACCATTCGCGGGCAGGCGTTGCCACTGGATGAACAAATCGATGTCGTTATTGACGCCGGCTATAACGGGATTGAACCGTGGATCCGTGATATCAAGGCATTTCAAGACAATGGCGGTAGTCTGAAGGATCAGGCCAAGAAACTCGCCGATAACAATATCAAGGTCGCGAGTGCCATCGGTTTTGCAAAATGGATTGTGGACGACGCCGCCGAACGCGCTGCTGGACTGGAAACAGCCAAGCACGATATGGGATTGGTGCGAGAACTCGGCGGAGACCACATCGCTGCACCCCCGGTTGGTGCTACCGATATTGAGGACTTCAATCTGTTTAATGCCGCGGAGCGATATCATGCCTTGCTCGAAGTTGGACGCAACGAAGGCGTAACACCTCAAGTTGAGCTGTGGGGGTTTTCAAAAACATTGAGCCGTCTCGGCGAATTGGCGTTTGTGGCTGCTGAGTGCAATCATCCTGATGCGTGTGTTCTGCCGGACGTCTATCACATCTACAAAGGTGGCAGCGGCTTCGCTGGCCTGAAAATGCTAAATGGAAAACAGATAAAGTGTTTTCATGTAAACGACTATCCGGACGATCCACCACGGGCAACGATTTCAGATGCTGATCGCGTACATGTTGGTGACGGTGTCGCACCTGTCGTCGAAATCCTGCAGATGATCTACGATGCCGGATCACGTGCCATGTTGTCTTTGGAGTTATTCAACCGGGATTACTGGAAGCAGGATCCACTCGAGGTTGCGAAGACCGGCCTGGCGAAAGTGAAAGCCGCAGTTGCACAGGTAAAACGACGGTAATTGAGTTCACTGGAAAAAAGCAATTCACACTATGTTGCCTCCCATGCAATCAAGGGTTTCCCGTCAGATTAAAGAGGTGCTCGGCGACCGGGCTACCACTGAGAGGGCGATCTTGAGTGACCATGGTCACGATGTATCCCGGCACCAATCCCAACCTCCGGATCTGGTGGCATTTCCAGTAGAGACTGATGAAGTTGCCAGCATCGTTCGTATTTGTTTTGAAAACGACACCCCGATTATCCCCTATGGCACCGGAACGGCGGTTGAAGGCGGAGTGGTGGCCACGCGCGGCGGAGTGTGTATCAACCTTAGCCGCATGAATCAGATTGTGCGGCTAAGTGTGGATGATGCAGATGTAACTGTCCAGGCAGGGGTTACACGTAAGGCACTGAATGACTACCTCATCGAACATGAAACCGGACTGACATTTACCGTGGATCCGGGAGCAGATGCATCACTCGGCGGAATGGCAGCGACCAATGCATCAGGTAGCACCGCAGTGCGTTATGGCACGATGCGGGAAAATGTCATGGGCCTGACAGTCGTGATGGCCGACGGGACAATTATTCATACGGGTGGACGTGCTCGGAAGTCATCATCCGGGTATGACCTCACACGCCTAATGGTGGGTAGCGAGGGTTCACTTGGAATCATCACCGAAGTGACACTTCGTCTTCAGCCCATGCCAGCTGCTGTATCTTCAGCGGTTTGCCCGTTCCCGGATATCGAACGTGCGGTCTCAACAGTAATTGCCGTACTCACTCGGGGGATTCCGATTGCACGAATTGAATTACTCGACGAAGTACAAATCGATGCCGTCAACAGATACAGTGATCTGGAAAATGAAATCAAGCCAACACTCTTCTTTGAATTCCACGGCAGCGACACGCAGGTTGCCGAGCATGCCCGGACCGTGGAAGCAATGGTGGCGGAATCAGGTGGCGGTCCGTTTGAATGGTCGATGGATGAGACTGAACGTCAGAAGTTGTGGCAGGCACGGCACGATGGTTATTACGCCTCACTTGCGTTGAGAGATGGATCCGTTGGGTATGTGACGGATGTGTGCGTCCCGATTTCTGAGCTTGCAGCGTGCATCGTTAAGTCGAAAGAGATTTTGGCAAACTCTCCTATTCCGGCACCATTATTCGGACATGTTGGTGATGGAAACTATCACGTTGTGTTCCCGCTTGATCCGGCAAGCGAGGAAGAACTGCAGATAGTCTCCACCTATCATCAGCAATTGGTGGATCTGGCCTTATCCGTTGGCGGAACTTGTACAGGCGAGCATGGTATCGGAATTGGCAAACTTGATGCAGTGGCTAAAGAACACGGGGCGGCCATTAGCGTAATGCAGTCCATAAAGCAGGCGCTCGACCCAAAGAACATATTGAACCCGGGTAAAGCAATTCCCGAATCGTAAAGTTACCGATTGCCAACGGTTACTTGATCTGATCCAGTGCCTCCTGTTGCCGCTTTTGGATTTGATCAACCGTATCGTTCGCCTTGTCGATTGCTTTGCCAAAGACCGTGTTTGGTTCCTTATCCTCGGCATTGGCTGCGGCTTCTTCGGCCGCTTTCTGTTGATCCAGTGCCGCTTGCTGGACTTCTTCTTCGCTCACGGATTGTGCGGCACCGACGCCTTGTGCAGGTTCATCGCCACATCCGCAAATCAACAGACAGAGAATAACGAGATAGTGAACGTACATTTCTTTGGCCTTACAACGATATATTGAATGAACAACTGGATCAGGAGGAATTCACCCCATGACTCACCTACAGATTCTACATGCTGCTGAAGAATAACTCGATGATGTTGCAGTGATGTTTGATCGACACCGTGTTTTTTATAGATGCGATTCGGATCTGACGGCTGCAAAGTCATTCTTGACGCAACGCATGACAGATTATGATTCAGTCATCTTCGTAGCGTCCGTTGATTCCCGGCCAGCAGGATTTACTCAACTCTATCCAGGTTACTCTTTCGTTTCCCGTGCCAGAACGTGGATACTCAATGACATGTTTGTTAATGAGGATCTACGCTGAAAACGAGTGGCATGAGCGCTGCCGGATAGATCACTGCAATATGCGAAAGCAACGGAGCCTATCTTTGTCAGCCTTATTACCTCGACTGAGCACCACAGTGCGCAAAATCTATATGAAGACATGCTATGGGCGAAGGACGAAGAATACTTCCACCAGGTCCTAATCTCCCCCATGCCCTCTAAAGCCCATGCGGTAGAGGACAACTACAATAATAGCTACGACTACAGCACCTATAGTTCCTAACAGCTCAAAATCTATTGCCCTACATGATCTGAGCAATTGGATTTGGGTCGCTTACCAGATGAACCGGGCGACCTTGCGGTGTGTACATGACTTGATTTGGATCGATGCCCAGTTTGGTGTAAACGCTGGAGACGAAATTCTCAGGACTGAGAATGTTCTCAACGGCGGTGTAACCCTTGCGATCCGTTGCTCCCACGACCTCTCCACCAGGTGTACCACCACCAGCTACCAAAACGCTCATCGCGTTTGCCCAGTGATCACGACCAGGAGTCGTCGCACTTGGCAGCGTGGAGATTTTTGGTGTTCGGCCAAACTCTCCGAGTGCCAGCACTAACGTTGTTTCGAGTAACCCACGTTGTTCTAGATCTGAGATTAGAGTCGAAACGGTTTGGTCCCATTTTGGCAGACGATCTTTACAGGCACCGAAGATGTTGCTGTGGTGATCCCAGCCACCGTCGTAGACCGTGACAAACGGAACGCCGGCTTCAACCAGACGCCTGGCCAACAAGCATCTCTGGCCAAAACCATCCCTCACATACTCTTCACGAACATCATCAGGTTCTGCACTGACATCGAAAGCCTGTTGTGCTTCTGGTGAAAGGACAAGGTCATAACCTTGTTTGTAGTATTCATCGACAGCCATCGCAGGATCACCAGTTGCCTTGTCGGTGTATCGCTTTAGACGATCCAATGATGCACGAAGGTCGCTTCGACCGAGGAATTGATTGCTGGTGATTCCAGTTGGGATCTCAACATCTCTTACCTGAAAGTTTGAACCGTTGGGATCGTCAGCGACGACAAACGGGGCATACTTAGCACCCAGGAAGTTAGGTCCACCACTTCGCGACATGCGTGGCATTGAGAAGTAGTTGGGCAATGCATTTTGCCCACCGCGTTGGTGACTGACAACCGATCCCATACTTGGGTGGAAGCTAACAAAGGCACCACATCCAACAGGAATACGTGGTGGTGCACCGGTCATCATGTAGTGGTTGCCGGCACCATGGTTACCTTGATTGTGGCGAATCGATCGGACGACTGAAAACTTGTCCAACATGCCAGCAAGTTTGGTCATGTGTTCGCTAAAGTGCACGCCGGCCACTTTGGTTTGTGTCAGACCAAAGTCACCGCGGATTTCAGCCGGTGCATCCGGCTTCGGATCAAATGTCTCAATGTGAGTCGGACCACCGTCCATCCAGATCAAAATGACGTTCTTGGCATCCGCGATGCGTGGTGATGCTTTGCCAGCAATACCCTGCAGTCGCAGTGCATCTACTAATCCACCTCCGATAATTGATCCAAGCCCCAGCTTGAGGCAATCGCGGCGTGACGTTCCTTCACAATTTCTTGAGATGGTCATTCTTTGATCCTGTGGTTGGAAATGTGCTTTGAGTTTTTTGCAAAAAGCGCAATAACGAGTCTTCTACTATTCTACATCGGCCAGTTACGGCTCGCCATATCAACTCGGTTTACCAAGCCAGCCGCCCCAGAGTGTTCCGTTATCATCAAACTTCCAGTCAGCTGGCCATGCTACTTCCCAAGCATAGCCATCCGGGTCGGCAAAATAACGGCTAAATCCACCCCAAAATGCGTCTTGTTCGGGTTTTAGCACTGTTCCGACAAACGCAGCCGCACGGTCAAGAACTTGTTGAACACCCTCTTTCTCCAGCACATTATGAGCAAGCGTAATCCAATCAAAATCCAGACCCCTCTTTGGGGTAGTTTTCTGAAATATCCTCGGCAAACAGGTATTTTGGTTATACAGACAGCCGCGTGCCGTTGAGTTTGAAGATTACCCAATCGGCATCATCTTCCGCGATAGTGTCAAATCCGAAGCCGTCACGATAGAAACGAATAGCACGACCCATGTCGCTAGCACCGAGTGTAATGATCCTGATCAGGGGTTCTATTCCGAACTCTTGTTGGTGATGTGTCAGCGGGAGCTTGACCTGTGCGGTTAGCTACGCGAGTATCTCTGTGATCACGCGTCCGCGACTAATTGGCGTGGGCCGACCAAAGGGATCATACAGTTCCGTGTGTGGCGGATAACCAAGCAAGTGAAATACTGTCGCAACAAAGTCAGCAGCTGTGGTCATTCCATCGGTAACGTAAGCAGCGTTTTGATCGGTCTTACCGAGAACCGCACCACCCTTAACGCCTCCACCGGCTAATGCAATTGAGAAAGCACTGCCCCAATGGTCCCGACCTTCTCTGGCATTGAATTTTGGCGTGTGACCGAATTCGGTGAACATCACGACAAGCGTTTCATCGAGCATTCCTCGGTCATCCAGGTCTTCAATCAGAGTGGAGAATGCCATGTCCATCAATGGCATCAGGTGATCCTTCAGAGACACATTGTGTTTGGCATGCGTGTCCCAACCACCTTGATTCTCTAAACCTTCTTTTTTGATTCGAGTCCAGTTGATTTGAACGAGTGAAACCCCTGACTCCACCAGTCTTCTGGCAAGCAGGCATGACTGGTTGAAGCGTTCACGACCGTAGCGATCTCTCAGTGCATCTGATTCCTGGCTCAGGTCAAATGCCTTACCGGCTGCGGTCGCCCCCAGCAGGTTATATGCCTGCTGAGTGTGTTCACCATACGAAGTGACACTTGATAGCCTGCTTAAGTCTTCCGCCTTGCCATTGATCTGATCCAGCAAGGATCGTCGTTCGTGCAAACGGACAGTTGAAATATCTTCCGGCAGCGACATGCCGGGCATGTCAAAGCGACCTTCGTTGGGATAGCACTTTACCAACCATGGGTCGTATTGTCGGCCGAGAAATCCTGCATCCTGCCCCGGCCAGTCTATGTTTCCATCATTCCAGATATGTTCTGGAATAGTGACCGCCGAGGGCATGGATTCGCCACGATATTTCAGGGCTCGCACCATCGCTCCCATACTTGGAAACAAGTTAGGTGCCTTGGCACGGGCACTCTCTCTATTTAGTGGTTGGTGCGGAACACCTGTTAGCATCTGGTAGCCACTCGTTGAATGAGCATTGTCTCCAGTGAACATTCCGCGAAGGACAGCAAGTTTCTCGGTGTGCTTAGCGGTCTTTGGCATCAATTCGCCAACGTGATAACCTGGCGTTGCTGTTGCGGTGGTACCGAAAATACCTCTGGTTTCCTGTGGGCCGTTCGGTTTTGGATCCCACGTTTCGTGTTGCGGTATGCCACCGACTAACCCAAAGATGATGACATTCTTCGCTTTACCAAACCCGGCACCATGATCACCGGAGCCCTGCTTCGCTCCCGCTTCACGGTTCTTGATCAGTGACGCAAGTGATAGGCCACCGAGCCCCAAACCGCCAACACGCATCATTTCGCGTCGCGAAAGGCCATCGCAAAGCTTGGTTGCATCATTTGTGTGAAGTTGAAACATGGAAGACAGCCTTGTTAGGTAAATCGGATACTCTCCATTATTAATCATCGACACACAATACGAAACTAGATAATACAATTCTATTTCATCTCTCGTCCGACACACTCCAAACGTGGGTGATGCATATGACCCTGCAGCGTGGACGGGTAAAAGTTGCTACAGGCCCGATAAACGCCTAACATCTATTTGCATGGATCTATTCTTAACGTTCTCTTTTCCGCTGAGGAATTAGATGACACATCGTTTATCAGGATTTGCTGTATTGCTGGCTTTGGCTGCAGCCAATGTCGTTTTCGGTCAGTCCGTGCAGCAAACACGGGAAATGGCCGTCAGAAATGACATCAAGAAGTTCCAGGATGATGACTCTTGGGTTTATGACGACTTTGACAAAGCGATCGCTGTTGCGAAGGAGACTGACCGTCCACTCATGGTCGTCTTCAGGTGACTTCCCTGACACGCTTGCGAAAGCTTTGATGGGCAGGTTGTCCGTCGTGACGGTGAGTTGGGCGAACTCATTGATAAATTCGTCTTTGTCAGGTTAATCAAGGTAAATCGGCTGGATTTGTCCCTGTTCCAGTTTGATTACGATCTGACATTTGCAGTCTTCTTTATGAATGCAGACAAAACGATATATGGTCGGTATGGTACGCGCAGCAGCGTCGAGGATGCCGAAAAACACATGACCACCGAGGGATTGGCCAAGTCGATGCAGGCCGCATTAATCCTCCATGAAAACTATCCGGACAATAAGGTCTTTCTTGCCGGTAAGCAGCCGATTGAAACGCGCTTTCAAACTCCCAATGACATTCCATCTTTACGCGGAAAGTACAAAGCAGATCTGGATGTCGACGGAAAAATCGTGCAGAGCTGTTTGCACTGTCATCAAATCATGGATGCGAAACGGGAGATTTACCGTAGCGCCGGTAAAGCCATGCCAGACAAGTTGGTTTTCCCTCTCCCGTTGCCACGTGTTATCGGCCTTACGCTGGATCCAAAAACCCGTGCCACCGTTTCCAGAGTTGCCGCCGGATCTGCAGCCTATGCAGCAGGCATCAGGACCGGAGATGAGCTGATCACACTCGACTCGCAAGCAATCGTCTCCATTGCTGATGTTCAATGGGTACTCGATAACGCGCCGAGTGAAGGTGAATTGAGAGCCATGGTCAAAAGAGATGATGCGTTCGTACCTATGTCCATCACACTTGAGCAGGACTGGCGACGCCAAACGGATATTTCATGGCGTGTAACGACGTGGCCGCTTCGTCGCATGGGTACTGGGGGACTTGTCTTCGAACCAGTTTCAGATGGTCAGCGGAATTCGGCCGGTCTCGGCGATGAGTCACTGGCATTGCGCGTGAAGTACGTCGGGCAATATGGTCTGCACGCTGCTGCCAAGCGAGCTGGATTCCGAAAGGGAGACATCGTCACATCGTTTGACGGTCAAAAAGATAATTGGACAACCAGTCAACTACTGGCATATATCGCCCAGCGCACTAAACCCGGAATGACCGTACCGGTGACCATTGTCAGAAATGGCCAACAGATGCAGCTCAAATTACCAATGCAAAAATGACAATGCTCACTGGCGAATGGAAACCCTAAGTGGCTGTTGCATGGCCTGAGGCCCCGTAGCTGCTGAGATCTGCGGTGGATAAAAGACAAAGTGATACCAGACTCTAAGCACTTTGGGTTTGGTCTCACCGGTGAACATGCGTGATGCAATTACACGACCGCCGCCGTCAAATCTGATTGTGTCGGTGGATGCTTTCCCAA
>Ga0163180_10000652_pt1 | contig 20075 bp, 14 predicted proteins | sample AtlANTMetagenome_2_FD_109647 | JGI IMG/M metagenome (GOLD analysis project Ga0163180, IMG submission 109647) | Marine eukaryotic phytoplankton communities from the Atlantic Ocean - Atlantic ANT 4 Metagenome | ecosystem: Environmental > Aquatic > Marine > Oceanic | place: North Atlantic Ocean...
CGACGTCGGATTCGGAGGAGATGGCCTTCATTGCGTCGCAGTTATTGGATGGTAAGACAAGATATTTCTTTCGTATTTTCTTTGCTTCTCAAAAATACTCAACACGATGGTCTCTCTCTCTCTTATCTTCTGAACAACAGAGGTCGCGTCGAACGGGGTGAATCATTACGAAGAGAACACACACAGGGTGTCGCACGCGTGTTTACCGTTCCATTGGCACCCCGCCGTGACGCTTTTGGCGACGAGCGAGCATCAGCAACAACAAGAACAAAGGAAAACGACTCCTCCAAGAGAAGAAGAAGGAAAAGAAGAAAAAGGATTAAAGATGTTGAAGAAGAAGGCAAAGAGGAAAAAGCGAGGTCATACTGCGATCGGAAAAGACGGAGAGGAAGAAGCCAAAGCTGAAGAAGAAGACGAGATTCATAAGATTGATGCGGCAACTATCGCGGCGAACATGAAGAAGGTCCCTCTCATTGATAAAGACACGAGAGGTGGTGGTGATCCAAACTTCCACGGGTTGAAAGAACATGAAGAAGGACATCAGCAACAGAAGCAGTATCTGCCTCACTCGTCCAGGTTTCGTGGCGTGACGAAACACAAGCGTTCTGGTCGATGGGAAGCACACATCTGGATACGAGACACGAAGAAACAGGTTTACCTTGGAGGCTACAGCAACGAACAACACGCTGCTGAGGCGTTCGACCTGGTAGCACTGAAGTGTAAATTGGTAAAGAACGGGCGCAAAATCAAGTTGAACTATCCTGCGTCGAAATACCAAGATTTACAAGGCTATTTACTCTCCACCTCTCTCGAAGAACTCATCATGGCCCTTCGACGCCAATCGCAAGGCTTTGCTAGAGGTTCATCGGGTTATCGCGGAGTCACATTACATCCAACGGGTCGATGGGAGGCAAGAATCGGGTTGCCTGGACAAAAACACGTCTATCTCGGGTTGTTCGAAACTGAAGTCGAAGCGGCGCGCGCGTACGATGTAAAACTCGTCGAGTTGCGTGGTCCCTCGATGGCGACGAATTTTGCAATATCCAACTATGCGAAATCGATTAAACTCTTCTATGAGGAAAATTCAGACACTGCAAAAGAGAGCACCGAGAGTACACCCTTGAGAAAAGAGATTAAGATCAAGAAAAAGAAGAAAACTTCTTCTCGTTGATGGGTGAACCATATATCTTCTCGTCACTTTATTGATGATTGCAGCTACTACTACTACCTGTACTATAACTACTACTACTACTATTATCAAATTTATAATTGTATGAATAAATCACCTATTTTCATCATTCACATCGATTCTAAGCCGATTTCATCTAATATGATTTTCAACTCTCTGGAAAACGCATGTACTGGGAATCCAACCACGTTAAAGTAATCTCCTTCGATACCTTTCACAAACGAAGAGGCGTACCCCTGTATTCCGTACCCGCCGGCTTTGTCCGTCCATTCGTTCGTAGACAAGAATGCCTCTACCTCTTTTGGTTCTATTTCCGCAAAGTTTACAATTGTAGTTTCGGAAAAATGTTTAAGTTCGGCGGCTTCAATATTGTTCGTATTTGTGTTATAGGCTATGCATACTCCCGTGTGTACTTTGTGAGAACTGTTCGAATGTCTCTTCATCATCGCTCTCGCGTCGCCTATATTCCTTGGCTTTTCTAATATAGTTCCTCCTACACTCTCCACGACCGTATCCGCAGAAATAACGATGAGTTTATCCCCCTTCCCGCGTTGCTGTTCATCTTTCGTTCTCGTAAAAACCTCGTTCGCTTTCTCTCGTGCTGTTTTACACGCGTACTCTTCTGGTTTCAATCCTTCTTTGGAAAAATTTTCCTCGAACGTGGAGGAGACGACATCGAATTCGATGCCTAAGTTTTTCAAGATTTCTTGTCGTCGCGGGCTCTTAGATGCGAGAATTACTCGCCACTTTGTGGACGCGTTGAGGGCGTTTATGTATTGCAAAATCATGTCGCGCGAAGAAGAAGAAGAAGAAGAAGAAGAAGAAAAATCAAAGTAGTTCAGTTCCTCGAAAGGAAAATGTCGTTGACTTCCAAAAACGCACACACAACAAAATTTTTGTTGATTTTGAGGGAGGGCGCTTTATTATTATTATTATTATCGTTCATCAACATCTGATGGGATGAATTTTTTTAGGTTTCAATCAAAATCGTCAATGGCTGAATGCTGAATGGGGACAAACAAGACTGTGGCTCTTTTGACAAAAATGTCGAAACACTTTTGAGCTCGAAAAGACATCAATCAAACCACGTTATTAATTACGTATTCATATAATCTGCGCGTGAAAGTGCTTTACTTTTTTTCGGGGAGCACTAACGCGGACGCGCGCACGAGCCGAGAGCACGGGAAGACGAAGAAAGAGAAGAGGAGCGAAGAGCATCGACGGGAACGATAATGTCCGATCGAATTCAGCTCGCGCTTCAGAAACGATTAAACGCGTGTTTGAAAAAACCGGAAAACGTCGTGTGCGCGGAGTGTCCGTCGCGTTTACCGAGATGGGCGAGTATGAACCTCGGGGTTTTCATATGTACGAACTGCTCTGGAATCCACAGAAGTTTAGGAGTGCACATTTCGAGGGTACGATCGACGCAGTTGGATAAGTGGACGGAAGCTCAGGTGGATTTTATGGAACGCATGGGAAACGAACGTGCGAACGGGTTTTGGGAGAAGAATTTACCTCCGAATGTGAAACCGACGAAATCGGATTTACGAACCGTGGAGAAGTATATCAGACAAAAGTACGAGAAGAGAATGTATTGTGATAAAGAAACCGATGGTCCGGTACCTTTGTCAGCAGAAGCAGCGGGCGGTGGAGGAGATGTAGTAGCTGCTGCTCCTCCGCAGCAACAACTGCAACAACCACAACCACAACAGTCCGCAGCGGCAGGACTCTTAGATCTGTTCGGCGATATGCCGACAGCACCAGCGCAACAACCGGCAGTAGCAAACACTAGTAATCAAAGCCCTGGAGGAAATTGGATGGATTTTGGAAGTGCACCAGCGAGTACTAGAGCGGCTCCAGTAGATGGAGCTAAAATAGCAACAAATGATGACGATTGGGGAGATTTCTCCTCCGCTGCTCCGACTTCCGCACCATTCACGACAACGACGACGACGACGACGACGACAACGCCAAGTAAAGGTGGCGTAGATATACTTGCTGATTTCCACGTAGCTCAGCCGCAGCCAACAACAACAACAACAACAACAACAACAGCGAAAGTAGAAACCACTGCGACCCCACCAAAAATTGTTGCGTCAAAAGAAGACATCATGGGTTTATTTGATGCCACGCCGCCGATGATGCAACAGCCACAACAGCCGCAACAGCTGCAACAGAATATGATGCCGTCTCAGCAACAGCAACAAATGTCACCAATGGGAGGTGGTATGATGATGAACGGCGGAGCACCGCAGATGATGCAACAACAACAAAACGTAATGGGCGGAGGCATGCCACAAATGCCACAAATGGGAGGATTTATGGGAGGAGGTATGCCGCAACAGCAATACCAACAACCGCAAATGATGCAAGGAGGATATATGCAACAACAGGCGCCTCCCTCAATGCAAAACATGTACGGTGGTATGCCTCCTCAAATGGCCCCTCAAATGATGTATAATCAGCAACCTCAAATGCAAGTGCAAATGCCACAGATGCAACAATTGAATCCCAACGCGCCACCGCCTATTTCTCTCGATACTTTCGGCATGCCTTCGACTACGACAACGACGGCGCGATCGGAGCCATCGCCGAAAAAGGAAGAGCTCTTCCCCGATTTGAAATGGTAAAATGAGAGAAAAGTATAATAAACACTTAGAGAGAGAGAGAGAGAGAGAGAAACGATGTATGAAAATTTTTAGATAAAACTGCAAACACAATATTCTTAGTCCTCGTCTTCATCGTCGTCGTCCCAATCGTCGTCGTCGTCGTCGTCGTCCTCTTCATCCTCTTCGTCCATACCAATCATTGCTGCCGTTTTCTCCCCTCTCGCATCCAAAGCTTTAATTCGTTCCCTGTTTTTCTTTGCTTTCAACTTTCTCTGTTCTTCAGCACGTTTCACCAAAAGCTCTTCGCGTTCGCCTCTTTCTTTCGATTCAATTTCGGCTTTATACTTTAGTAAGGCAAAAACGCCACCGATTGCTGCCGCTACGGTCGCGGCTAATCTTACATACACGAATTTCGATTTCTCTTGAACGTTGTGAGTTTTCAACATCGTCACCAATCTTTGTGGCAAGGCCCCACTCATTTCGTCTATTTTCTCTCCACTCTTCCAAATTTGGTACGTCGGTATCGCTTTCACTCCACACGCCACCGCGACATCCGGGACTAAATCCACGTCCACTTTATACATTTTAATTCGATTATACTCCGCCGTTCGTGAAATCGTTTGCATGTACGGTTGCATCCCTTTCGATCCCATGGATGTGGCGGACGCAAACTCAACTAAAACAATCGAATCTTTCGCTTTTCGTAAGATTTTCATCCACTCTTGTTCGTTGGTAATGTTTTTCACTCGCGACAGGGTGACCATCTTTCTCGCGCCTCCGGCTCTGCGGACGCCTCTTCGAGACATTGCGTTTCTTTATTCTTTATATTTTGTGTGCGTGCACCGCGTCGCTTTTTTGCTCTCTTTGTAGTGAAGAATTTATCCAAAAGAAAGGAAGAAAAGGTCTTCGTTCGAATCATCATCCTCAGAAAGACGACGCGCACAGACGTTTGGCTTTTGTGTATTTAGACAGAAGAGAACAGCCGGGTCCCAATAAGTATGAGCGACGAGAAAGAGAAAGATGAGAACGACTCTTCCGATGGGGAGTATTCGGATTCAGATTTACACGCTGGTGGTGCTTCGGACACGGAAAACGACCAAGCCGTCATCGCGAAGGCGATGTCCGAAGAGGCGACTTTATCAGTCGACGTAGGGTCTTCGTTAACCCATCACGATTGGGCGGACATCGATAACAGCGATTTAGTTGCCAAAGTTAGAGGCTCGGCCGGTTTTAGAATCATGAGAGAGATTCAACCGTGGGACGGAGCGGCGTCTTCATCGACTGCTTCGTTGTTAGATAACAAGGTGTTTGAGTACTTTTACGTGCAAAGAAAAGACTCGGACGTGTTCAAGAAATTGGTCAAAGAGTGCTTTCCGAAAGAATACGAGCAAGCCTCATCGGATAGAGAGGAGAAGAAGAGGTTACAGTCCATGTGGGCGCAACAAATAATGGACGAATTGAAAGGGATGAGAGAATACGCGAAGCATACCATTCGATGGTTGACCGCGATAAATAACGCTCAAGCGGGAGATTTATTGTTTTTGAAGAGAGAGGCATTGATGAATGGAGAACACTCGATTCAGTGGAAAACGGCGGAAATTGTCTGGGAGAACGTTTCGAATAGGATAAAAGATCAAACATTTGCGGCTATGCACGCGTGGACGAATAAAACTGGGGCACAATCCGGAGGGGTGCCGAGAATGTATAAACATCAACACGAACTTTTGGAGGTTTTGGATAAACATTACGTTGCTACGGAACAAGCTGTGGAGAGTGGCGGGAAGATGCCGTTACCGCTGCACGTAATTCTGAGCACACCGACTGGGTCTGGTAAGACTTTTACTGCGGTTTTGGCGTATTTGCGTTTGATTAAGCAAAAGCACAAGGGCGTTATCTTGTTGTATTCCGTTCCAACTAAGCAGGTTTTGAAGAGAGTTGGTCAAGAGTGCGAGGCGCACGCCGTGCCTTATTGGACGGCGGCGAGAGATAATACCGGTGATGGGACGTTAACGCAAGTCAGAAGACCGTATTCTATCAGAGATAAGGCGAGGAATAAGAAGGCTTTGAGAGCGGCGAGGGCCATCGGGGAAAAAGTCTCCGCCGGCAGCGGCACGGTTGAACAACAGTTGGAATATGCCGCGGATATAGGTTTCAAATTGAAAGATCACGGCGCAGGAAAACCAGATATTATCATCGCAGATTTGAACACGACGGCAAGAATATTGGAAGCAGCGAAGAAACAGCCGGAATCGAGTTTTTACAACCAATCGAAAATTTTGCTCTACTTTGATGAGCCGAATATGGGGATTCATTTAGACCCGAAGGTTTTAGGCGTCGTTTCAAACATTCAAGCGAACATGCCGCACGCGGCTGTGTTGGCTTCTGCAACGCTCGGGACCTGGGATACGTTAGAGGATTGGTGGAAAGGCCCGACGGAGGCGAGAAGAGACACCATTGAAATGGCACCCTACGAGTTGCCAATGTCGAAACTCGCGGTGTTTAACGAAGCGACGAATGAAATTTCTATGATTTCTCCGTTTGGGATGTTCAAAAACTATGGGGAGTTCCAACGAGCTATGAGTGATTTTCGAATTCCGACTTTGTTGTTGAGACACATGTCTGCGAAGCAAGGTAACGATTTGTTAGGCATTGAAGGTCCAGAAGCGGCGTGGGAGAAAGTTTACGGGGATGTCAAATCGTTGCGATTGTCCATCGAACCAAAAATGAAAACTATTCCGCAACCAGATTTCGAAAAATATAAAGTTCGCTGGGGTACTGGGGAAGGCGCGCCGAGGAAAGTTGCCGGTATTCGAGATGCTTTAAGTAAGGAAGGTGTGACTATGGTTGGTTGCATCAACCCGAGAAGAACTGCGTTGGAACTCGCGGGTTTCAAAGACAAAGAAGACTGGCAAGCCGCTGTGCATAAATTGAACTCTAAATTGAAGGAAGCCGAGAGATTGTTGAAAGAAAGCGCTAAAGCGGAAAAGCGAGCGGCTAAGAAGAAAGGCGATGCGGACGATGAAAACCCAGCCGATGCCGGGGACGACGTGCAAGTCGGTTTGGTCACCTTGAGACCGATGTTGAAAATTTCTTTAGCTGAGGCATTGGAGTCGGATATTGACACTTTGGTCATGTTGTCTCGAGGTGTCGCGTACGCGAGTGGTAAAGGCACAGAAACCATGGTGAAACGATTATATAACCAAGCATTATTGACTGTGCCGGATTCTTTGAAAGGAAGGTCACCGCCGTTGAACGTGTTGGTTGTCGATTACTCGTCTATTTATGGGACCGATTGTCCTGCCGTGGACACTTTGCTCTTGCAAGAAGAACTCGGAAGGTTACTCGCCTGGGAAGATTTGCAACAGTTTATCGGTCGTCTCCGTCGCGACGGTACGTGTGTGTTCTTCTCCTTGGGGACGTTGCGAAAAGCCGTGTTGGGTTCGCATGTCGAAGCTGAAGAGGTTCAGAAAACAATCAACTTTCAGAAAGCTGTCGAAGAGGCAATGTTGAAGCTCGTAGAATCGAAGAAATACGATCATGACTCGGTAAAAGGAGCTTTGGAACCAATTGCCGAACAGTTTGGTAGACGCCTAGGGGAAGCTGGCGCTTTTGGAGTTATTGCTCTCGCGTGTCTTTCGTTGAAGCCGCAAGACATGCCAGAATCTGATAAAGAACTCTCTGCACAAATGATAAAAAACGTCGAGAAATTTAGCGAAGCTTTTGAAAGAATTGTCGCGAAGAAACAGGACCAAATCAGTTTGGTTTCTATTCTCGAGTCTCTTGCATGTTCGCAAGCCCCTTTTGAAGGTCGAACAGGTGGTGCAAGAGTTCTGGGATGCGCGGCATCTTTTCTCAAAGGGGTTTATGATGATGATGTGCTCTCTGAAGACGGTATTTTTGCATGGGCGAATCAGCGGGCGAAAGAGATTAAGAATGATCCGGACGCCGACCAAAGGTTTTTCATGAAGGTGAAGCCGTTCGTGCAATGGTTGCAAGAAGCTTCGGAAGACGAGGAGTCAGACGAGGAGTAGATAAGCACGGAGTAAGAAAGTAAAAAAATTTAATTCTAATCAACCACCAAGTTATAACATTTCAGTTCTATCTATCGTTCTATATCATGTTATTTTTCTACAGCGCAACTGGTGAAGGTCTACAATGGGTCACACGAACACTCAAACCAATCGCATATTGTTGCTTTTGTTTTTGTATACCATCCATCCAACTCTTCAGAGTTTCTTTGATGAGCGCATCTTCATTTAAACTTTCAGGATAGGTGAATCCATACATCACCTCATTTTTGTCATCTATGCATTCAATTTTCACCAGTGAACACAGTGAAAGCTTTCGTGCAGCGACACGTGCACTCCACTCCTCATTTTCTTCCTTATTTAATCCATAATAATACAAAATCGGATACCCGAGCATCCATCCAACGAATGTTTGCGGAGGTATTTTAACCACGCCATCACCGAGATCCGTTTCATCGATATTAGCACGCGAGTTCGAGGCTACTTTTGCACGACATGCAGTTATCACTACGAGCTCCGAAGGTTCCAATCGTCGCGACCCCGCTTGTTCTTCGTCTAAATTCACCAATATTGGCATTTCCTTGATATCGTGTGACGACGCACTGAACGATTCGTCCCCTCCTCCTATTGTAACTAACACAACTGTATCGAGAACCGTGCACACCTTCAAATGCACTCCTTCTCCTCCATTTGACCTCGACGAACGTACTAAAAATAATTCTTCATTAAGTTCTTTGCACATCAATTCTACGTCTTCTTTACATAATAACGGCGCGTAATCGAGCATAAACGCCGGGCGAACACCCATAATTACAGATACAAAATCTCGACAGAGTTCTCGTTTCACGTTGGCGCCACATTTTTTCCTGTGTATTTTTGATCGATTTATGAGAGTATCGAAGAGACTCTCAACTCTCGAGGAGAGATGATTGTTGTTAGATGCGTATGAGCGCATCTTTTTATCATTCACCGCTGTATGATGGTTGAGTTGGAGTAAAAATAAGGGACGAGTGAGGAATTACTCACAATCGTCTATTTTTTCAACGCCTCATGCAACAATAAAATTCTAATATTTTCCTCTCTATTACAATTACAATTAAATTATTCTTTCTATCCGTGCACATGACTCCCGCTACCGTGTCTGCTCGAACTCCTATCTCTGGCGTATGCCCAGTGTCGAGGCGGTCGACATCCACCAAAGGACTTGGAACATGCTGGACAGGATTTCTTCCTCTCTGCATACGTCTGTTTTGTCAACTCTCTCTTCAAATCTTGACCTTTCATCCGTAAAGAGGTTGCTCGAAAGTTTGATAAATCTACAGTCGGCATACCAGCTTCGTCTTTACACTCTTGGCATTTACTCTTGGATTCATGACACTCCACCACGCACGGCTCAGCAAATTTGACTAATTTTTCCTCGGCGAGTTTCTTAACGACGAGCCACTCGGCGCCGTCTCTCTCGCCATTTGCGGGTTCATCGCAAGCGTCGTAGTAGTGGTATAACGCACCATGTTCACTAGAAACTTGAAAACCGAATAAGTTCACCTCGTGACATCTAGATAACGCTATTATGATTCCGTATAAACCGCTCGTCGGCATAAAATTTAAAGAGTGCGCCATGTGTTCGACAAACCCTTGATCAAATGCAGCCATTTTAATGGACTTGTCACCTTTCCTTGTTTTAATAAACGCAGATAACGAAGCGTGCGAACGCATATGAACTAACAACAACTCTTTCCCTTCTCTGAATGCCCAATTTTGGGTGTTCGTAATTCTATACGTGGTTTTCGATCCGGCGTGTGCTTCCAATCCACCTTTTGTTGGTGCCGAGTTGAAGCGAAACACCGCGTCGTGTTCGTCGATAAACTTCCCATTTTCGTAGTTCAACAAGATCCCAGACGATCCAACTACAGCACATTTATCATGAACCTCTCCAACCGCATCATTTTGCGGCATAATCGAAAGCAACTCTTGGTCCACTGGGCCTAACACTCGATGTCCTTTATCCGCATCCTTCTCCTTTCCGGGCAAAGTCACCTCGATATTCTTCCTCTTACCAGTGACTTTCTTGCTCATCGTAATTGACCCGGCAAAACCTAACCCTTTCTCAATCTTTGCTTTGATGTGTTTACCTTTCAAAGTATACGGCTTTTCGCACTGGTTGCCATGCCAAAGTTTCGCGCATAAACACGTTCGTGTGGCCTTTTGACAGACACCTTTCGGGTGGTGACAAGCGGTCGCATCGTCCGGGTCGCACGAGAATGACGACGACGATTCACTATTGATACTATTCTTGCTGCTGCTGCTGCTGCTGCTATCATCTATGCTTATAACCATATCGTCATTCGTATTTCTATGGGTTGGCTTGTCTCGTGTTTCTTCCTCCTCCTCTTTACTATTATTAGGGGTATCTTCGTTCTCATCAATATCTTCCTCTTCGTGATTCCCCGTTGTCCAGGCAGAAGAAGAAGAAGAGAACCACGAAGATGAGGATAAACTCGAAGAAGAACTCTGACTCGCCGCTAAGTTTGGAAGTTGTTGAACGCGATGATGATGATGATGACCATGATGATGATAATGCTGATTAGAAGATGCGCTTTGGGGGGTTGAAATCATAAACGCAATGTACCCCATAAACATGGACAAAGCAGCGACGACGAGTAATCTCCTCTTAGGCTTAGATTGCGGAATCGCTATCAAGGATGCCGAAGATGCCGATGATAATGTCATGATGATATTGAGAGAGAGACAGAGAGAGAGACGAGAGAGAGAGGGAGAGAGAGAGAGAGGAAGGAAGGAAGGAACTAAAAGTCTCTGTACTCTGAAGATTTCCAAAAATGAACCAGAATCGAGAATGAAATTTTAGGTTTCACTATTGATTATACATCTATGAAGGGTAGGAACAACAAAAATGCGACTACTACTAAAACAACAAAAACAACAAACAATAAAACGTGTATATGTTTATTCGTCCTCGTCAATCTCGGCTTTTAACACCACGCACGATCGATCCAAGATGGTAAACCTGTTCGCTCTTAATTGCGGACGGACCAAAGCTTCAGCGGTGAACTTATCTTGATCGGAGATATCGTCAGCATTGATGAAGTCAAACGGCGTTTCGAGAGAGGTGTCTAGAACACATTTCCAGTGTAATCCACGTGGTAACTCGGGTAAAGTGACCAACGCGCTCTCGTAGTTGGCGTTAAATGCAACATAGAACTTTTCTGGGTCTTCTGGGGTGTTCGCGGAAATGGTGTACGCTATAAATCGACTGGTTTCGTCCCAATCTGGTTCATGCGGTTTGATGCCATGCCATTGACAGTTAGCATCGGTTGGGAAGTCCGGTAAGCGGAAGGCACCGTGTTGAGCGCGAAATTGAGCCATTTCCGAGCAAAATCGTTTTAAACCATCGCCAGAGAGTGGGTCTAACGCTTGGTCCCAATCGATATAGTTTAAGTAGTTGTCGTGACAGTACGTGTTATTGTTGCCATTTTTCGTGTGACCGTACTCGTCACCCATGGTGATCATTGGGACACCTTGGGAAAGAAACAGCGCGCAGAAAAAATTACGCATTTGTCGTTCGCGCAACGCGATGACGTGCTTATTCGTACTCGGTCCGTCCGCTTCCGGACCGCCGGCGCAGTTCCAGGAAATGTTGTGATTTTCTCCGTCGTTGTTGTCTTCTCCGTTGAAAAAGTTGTTCTTTTCGTTGTAGGAAACCAAATCGCGCAAGGTGAATCCATCGTGACAGGTGACAAAATTGATCGAGTTTTTCGGTTTTCGTCCCGAGGCGTGGTAAATGTCCGGGGAACCACACAAACGAGAGGCCATGGTACCAACAAATCCATCAGAGCCTTTGATGAAGTTTCTCACATCGTCTCTAAACTTGCCATTCCATTCAGCCCAGACACCGTAGTGTGGGAACGTGCCAACTTGGTACAGTCCTCCGGCATCCCAGGCTTCGGCGATTAACTTGACGTTTCGTAAAATTGGGTCGTTAGAAATCGCGCGCAACACGGGTGGATCTTCCAAATTCGTTCCGATTGGAATCTTCTGTAACGGATTCTTTGGAATCGGGTTGCCGTCTTGGTCGTAAAGCACCTCCTCTTCGTCAAAAAGCACCTCCTCTTGGTCGTAAAGCACCTCCTCTTGCATGCCGTTCTCCGCAATAGAAGAAGCAAGGTTGTCGTTCACGCTGTTTGGTTGCGTACTAGCTAATAAACTGAACTCTTCCACCGCTGGTTCTTCCTCGCCTTTATAATACGATGCTTCTCTCGTCAAAATGCTCGCTAAATCGAACCGAAACCCGTCGACGTGGTATTCCTCCACGAAATGTTTCAACGAATCGACGATTAAATCTGCCACCATAGGGTGATTGCAGTTCAGCGTGTTCCCACAGCCGGAATAGTTGTAAAACTCTCCCGTTGGAGCAGTCATGTAAAAGGTTCTGTTGTCCACGCCTCTAAAAGAAAGCGTCAATCCTTTTTCGTTCCCTTCCGCGGTGTGATTAAACACGACGTCCAAAATAACCTCAATATCGTTCCTGTGACACTCTCGAACTAACTTTTTAAACTCATCGTTACTCTTTCGTCCACAATCAGCTTCGCCTACCTTCGCGTATTTCGTCATTGGCGTAAAAAAATTCACGGTGGAATACCCCCAAAAATTTCTTCTCAACTCGCCGCTTTCTGGATTCCGCTTGTTCTCATCGGAATATTCCAACTCGTTAAATTCGTGAATCGGAAGTAACTCTATGCAATTCACGCCAATTGATTTCAAATACGGGAGCTTCTCGATCATATCCTCGTATGTACGTCCAATACCTCTAACATGACCCTCGTAAATGGTCAAATCGGCGAGATCGTACTTCGGCGACTCGACGCCTTCCCAATTGAACGTGTTCTCGGAACTATACAAAGCTGGGACCCCGCTCGCGTATTGCGGCCAGTTCCGTTCCAAATCAGTTTCTGCTAGTTTATTTGTTTTCCCGTAGCCTTCGCGATTGCAACACACGTGCTTCGCGTACGGATCCAACACAACTTTGTTGAAATCAAACCCGTGCCCCGGTAACTTTGGACCATTCACTCTATACCCATACAAACACTTCTCGGACAAATTCGGGACTTCCACGTGCCAAATCACCGCTTCATCCTTCGTTCTTTCCGTTCTAAAGCCGCTTTCTGGGTCTAAATCAATCTCAGCCGTTATTTTCCCATTTTTAAAGTCTTCCTCGGAATACAAAACCAAGGTCACACTCGTCGCATTTTGCGTCCGAAGCGCAAAGTTCACGCTTTCGTTTTCCAACCGAGTTGCACCCAACGGAGACGGTTGCCCACATGTCGGTTGCCCTTCGTTTAAAGAAGTTTCCGTGATTGGTCGGAGTTTACTCGATTTCTTTTTTTTCTTTTTCGTAATAGAAGGTGTTGCTGGTGCTGCTGGTTTCTTCATCTTCCGCGCAAGAGTAGGAGTTTTAGGAGTAGGAGTAGGAGTAGGAGTGGTTGCAACTGTTGAAGGAGCAGACGAAAGAACGTCTCGAGGAACCTGCGCTGGTGCGGGTGTTGGTGGTGGTGGCATTTCGCCCCCGATCGCAGCTGGATTATTTGGATCGCCAAACTTCGTCTTTCTCTTCGGCGGCGGAGGATCCGCCACGTTCTCCGCGCGGGCAGAAGAGCGCGTTCTCCGACCTCTCGTACCATCTCCCAGAGCGCTTTTTGGATAAAAATGATTTGGAGCAATCTTCCGCGTTCGGGTACCGGTAGAAACGCCGAGCGATTGCATCGAAGCGCTCATCGTCGGAACCATCTTCTCTTCTACTCAACTCCGCGAGTCGCTCTCGCGGAGTTGAGTCTCTCTCACTCTCGGAAGAAAACCACACCAAAGCGCAACGGGAAACGTTTGCGTAACGTCCGAGAATTTTTTTAGAGATTATAGTATTCGTTATGTCCCTTGAATTATTCCTTGACTCAAAAATAATAATGTCGATGACGAAAAAGACACATTTTTGGCCACTCAAAGAGATGAGACGACTTGGACTTTTAACGACTTTGGGCGAGATGATGGCAAAAACAAAAACAGAACAAAAGAGGAAGACGCCGCGCGTACTATCCATTCATTTATGAAAAACTTCAGTTAAGATCGATTTCTTTTCATTAGAATTACACAGATTTCATCGTTCTAGCCATCCTAACCGCGGCACGAATCGCATTCCCAGCGTACGCGACTCTCGTTTCCGCCTGCTCTGCGGTCGCCCCCGGCCCGATAATACCCATACCAACCGGCTTGCGATATTCCAACTCCAACTGCTTAAAAATCAACGAACATGTGTTCCCCATCTCCTCGCCGTGTAACGTCGAGCCTTTTTCTATGTATCCTAAAACACATGCCGCGTCTAACGAGTCGTCCATGAGCATGTTTTCTAATATTAACGGCGCTTCGTATGTGCCCGGGACAAAGACAACTTTGGTGATTTCGGCATTCATGGCCATCGCTGAGAGGCGAGCGTCTTCAAGCATGCGGTTCATGAGTTGATCGTGGAATTCACCTGTGATAGAAAAAGAGAGAAGAAATATAAAGTTGGTTTATTATTTTAAGGTAACGGAGAAGCAGTTAAAAAGCTCGAGCGCGTGTGTGCCTCTTTCTTTGCTTTACGAAGAGAGAGAGAGAGAGAGAGAGAGAGAGAGAGAGAGAGGGGAGTAGATAAAGCACAAAAACTCGTACCTATGACTACCCCAAGCTTAACCTTCGCGTCTTCGTTCACATCCCCGACGTGTGAAATACCACAATTCGTCCATTTAGATTGCTCTTCTTCGGTTTCGTGCGCGAACGTTACTTTCCCTGGACTATGAAACTGGTACGTTTCCTGTATCTTAGCCGGTTCATTTGATGATGATGATGATGATGCACGAATTCTCAAGTTTGTTTTTCTGGTACTACTAACATCAGATGATACTTGTTGTTGTTCTTGTCGTCGTCGTCGAAAACACGCGGAATACGTGGTGCTCAATGATGTCGAAGCCGCGGCGAACATGTCGTCGTCGTCGTCGTCGTTCGTTTTTCGAGGCGGTGCGGCTGAACTCTTCTTCAACGAGTGACCACTTTTTGAGTGACTCAATTTTAGTGCGTCGTCTTTTCCAAAATAATCCTACCCTAATTGCCCCATTTTTATATTTTAATCCTAAACCCAAATTCATCGACTGGTGAGCTTTCTTGGTTCTTTCTTAAACCCTAAACCCTAAAAATGTTCCTTGTAGTACTTAATTAGGATTATTTCTAAAGTCTTTCGAACTCTTCAGTATTCTTCAATTACTGACGAACTTTTCAACGTTGATGATGAGCGAAGAGCTGTGTAGCCGAGCGCGAAGTACCCGCCGAACAACACCATTTTCCGCGTTCACGCGCGGAAAAAATTGCTCGGCATTGATGAACGCCCCTTGATACCATTCCAATCTCGGCGGACGCTATGCGGCTTTTCTGAAGCGTTCTCTTTCTTTTTTGTCATGCTCGTGAGACGTGAGAGGGAGACGCGCGATTGACAGCTTTTTTTTCGCTTTTTCCATCATCATCATCATCATTCTTCAGATTTTTGTCTCGCGCGTTTACGAAAGAAAATGAAGCGACCTCGCCTTCTCTCTTCCACCGCTGCAGCTGTTGGCAGACGAGGTGGAAATGAGAAGGTTTTTGAAGCGGCCTCGGCGGCAGCTCTCAGCGCTTCTTCTTCTTCTTTTTCTTCTCTGCATCATCATCAACAACAACAAAAGAAGAAAGAGGTTGTTGGGGAAAAAAGCGATGTTGTTTCTGATGGAATGGAGAGTATCGGTGCGTGCATGACGATAGGAGGAAGAAGAAGGGATGACTACTGGAAGAAGAGAGTGGAGAGGAACATTATTCCATGGCGTGGATTTGCGGCATCGTCTTCGTCCTCTTTCTCTCCACCAAATAACGAGAACAATAACAAAAAAGTAGATTTTGCACCATCCGAAACAACAACAATAACAACAACAACAACACAAACGACAACGACGATGGTGATGACACAAAGGGGAAACAACCCATACATTGAACTGGCCCGTTTAGATAAGCCCATAGGCATATACTTACTTGCCTATCCGTCTTTATGGTCAATTTTACTCTCTTCTTCGACGGCTACGATACCACCACCAACAGAAAAAATAGCCACCATGACGGCCTTGTTCTCCGCCGGCGCCGTGTTGCTTCGAGGCGCTGGGTGTACCATTAACGACATTTGGGATAGAAAAGTAGACGCTAAAGTGGAGAGAACGAAAAATAGACCGATAGCATCTGGGAGAATAACGGTACCGAACGCGGTGGCGTTTTTAGGCGCGCAGTTAGGATTAGGAAGCGTTGTTTTATACCAGTTAGATTTCAACACGCAGATTTTGGGCTTGATGTCTTTACCGTTAGTGGCCACGTATCCGTTGATGAAACGCGTGACGAATTTACCGCAATTATTTCTTGGCTTTACCTTCAATTGGGGCGCGTTAATGGGCTGGACCGCAATCACTGGGGGCGTTTTAGAAGCCCCAGCTTTGGCATTATACGGAAGCGGTGTGTGTTGGACGATGGTGTACGACACGATTTACGCACACCAAGACATCGAAGACGATAAGAAAATTGGCATCAAGTCCTCCGCAAGATTGTTCGAGAAGAATACGAAAGCTGTTTTGTCCACTTGTGGTGTTGGAGCAATCTCTGGGTTGCTGGCCAGTGGGTATTTAGCGGGCGTGCATTGGACGTTTTACCCGTTACTCGTGTCCACTGCTGGGACGCATTTGTTTTGGCAAATATATACTGTCGATTTGAAGAATAGAAAAGATTGCGGGGATAAGTTCAGAAGCAATCAAACGTATGGAGGTTTAGTCTTAAGTAGTATTCTAGCCGCAAAAGTTGCCGAGCATGTTTTGTAATGTACTAATAACAGTCCAGTACCTAGGTAGTAGTTAGTTAGTTAGTTAGTAGTACCTACCTGTTGTTAAAACATGCTATTGATTTCATTTATTTTTCCCTCGTCACCGCTCACTAAATACGCCAACTTTGCCTCGCTTAACATACCAGCTTGCTGCAAACTTTCACCGCCTTTGTCGAATTCAAGCCTGCGAATCTCGTGCGCCCACTTTGCGGTGGCCATAATCTTTGCAGCATTACTGTTATCATTAAACTTCAACAAAAAGTGCGAGAGGTGTTCCGAAAACTCGTCTGGGAGTTCTCTGAGCATAGCAGAAACTCTTCCGGACGACGATGAATCACTTGTCGATGAAAAAATCTTCTCAAAAACGTAAAATGCAAACCCGTTTTCGTTGAATGGTGAAGCGTCTTCTGCTTTCAAAGTTCGCATGTAGTGATACAATCGCGGTTTACCACCTTCCGCATCGCAAAAGGTGAACAATTCGTCGTAGCCAAAGTGAGATTCGCACGTCGCGGCTACGTTCTCTGCCGGACACACGTGTGCACGAGCGCAAAGAAGCAATGTCGGCAATATCAACATGCGATCACTCTTATACTCCATCAAAGATCGTTCCGTTCTCGCGTAAAGAACGTTAGATGCTGAAGCGTCGAGTAAAGGTTGCGCCAACGTAAATAATGGGAGACCAACGTCCAATCTCTTCCTTGCATTGAACACATCGATGGAGAATTTTGAAATCGTTCGCATGCACTCCCTCGCGTTCGCGTGCGACGTCCAGTTTTCTTCAACTGAAACTCTTTGCGCCGGGTACAAATCCGACCAGCATCGTCTGTATTCATTGGAACACTCGAGCGCAATAGACACGATTCTTGCCGCTTGATTTATGCACTCGTACTCCACGTCGTCGGCTAATCGCTCCGTTTGCTGCGAAGCTTCTTTGATTTTCTGTTCAACAACGGCGCGAGTCGCGTTCCAAAAGACGTTTGAAAAGAACGACGAACGGCTGAAAAAGATATCGTCGATATCGATAGCATCATCGCGAACGAGACGCGTCAGCGTTTTGTCAACTTTTATTATTTCTTTTCCGGCAAATTGCACTATATCGCTGAGCAAACTTCGTTGATTTTCAGTTTCTTCCATCTTTAATTGGTCTAACAATGCTCGCAAACGTAACAACGCAAACGTCGTCTCTCCGTGTCTCAGAACTTCCATCTTTTCCGTGGGCGTTGTATTTTCCCACGCGCGAGAATCGACGAGGAACTTTACGTATTTTTCGTGCACGTCTGCTTTTTCGTTCAACAAAGTTCTAAAATCTTTACCACTCCCCGACGCCGCACCCGCCCAACGTTTCGGTAAGGTGTCAACTATAGCCGCCGAGTGCGCTGCGAAAGGTTTCATCGCTCCAGCAGATCCCGCGATGGTTTGTTTCGCCGCAAGCTCTGCAATACCTTCGTAATTGTTTAAGTTCTCAAACGCCTCTTTCACAAATCTCGCATCGGCTGCTCTCGTGCTTCCGTCGTACGCCGTTGAAACACTCGCGTACGGTGAACGCGGATTGTTGTCATCGTCGAGCTTCATCTCGTGCGCTTCTCTTACTAGCGGTGAAAACATTTGTTTGCGAACATCTACGATTCGCGTTTTCATTGGACTCGCAAACGGTTGCGCCGACGTCTCTTGCGGCGGTGACGTATATTCTTCTGATTCGGGTGGTGAAAAAGTCCAAACACACCTCGATGGATCAAGCACTAAGAAACAATAGTGACTTCGGCACACCGACGAGATGGATTCTTTCAAAACCATCGATTTATGAAAATGCTCTCCATAATGACACGTCGCGTTCGTCTTTTTCGTACCATTACGCCAGCTCTTACTGTTATACGTAACAATTGCTTTCCCTGTTCTCGAAAGCGCAATTTTATCGCACTCAGATGTTGCGATTTCAAACGAGCACACCAGATTCACTTCGAGCGTCAACGAAGAAGACATGCCGCTGCTCTTTTCCATTTCAAACACGTGCGCAACTTTCGCAAATTGCATAGACTCGCACAAAACGACGCACAAATACCTATTACTACTATTACTACTATCAGGCACAGAAATCCAGTCTGAATCTAAAACTTTGCTAAACGCGTTCGTCCTTGCGGTGAGTTTCTTGTTCATGTCGCAACTACACACCATCTCCGGCGTGATCAGGGAGGAATCCAACGAGCACATCCAGATTTCTATCGCTCCTTTCTCCTTAGCTACATAAAACATCCTCTGAACTGTGTTCATTCCCGTATTCCCACCTCTCAACGCCTCTCGCGACATCTCTGCCCACATCATTGCCACCACCGGTTGCTCGCTCCCGTTTTGAAACAAAAAGCTCCCCGCCTTCTTGGATATTTTCGACGCAATTCTCGCGGCAGCCGTCGACGGCGATGCCAAAAGCGACGAGGCGCCTCCATCAATTCCTCCTCCTTTCCGTGGAGTGGGTAAATCATATTCTGCTCCCACCGTTAACTCCGTTTCTCCTCGTCTTTCGCACTTATCGATGACACACCCTCTCACGGTGTCGTCGCAACGAGCGCACCACACGTCTCCATTCGTATCACCTAAGAGTGCGACCACTCCACCATCTCCCATGGCAGAGGCGATGAGAGTCGTCATTCGCTTGTTGTTCTCTCGTTCTCCGAAACATCTCCCGCTGACGATTGGTACATTATTGTTGTTTGCTGGATGAAAATTTCTCTCTTCTTCTTCGGTTACAAAACTGACGATCCCTCTTCTCTTGGACGCGACGACGCACACTCGTTTCTTTGCCGTCGTGGTCACGACATCGCAGAGAATGTCGTCGTCATCGTCCGAAAAAAGCGACGACGACGGGTCACACGTAAACCTTCCGATTCTTTCTCCCTCGTCGTCGTCGTCGTCGTCCGTGGTCGCGGTGCACGACGTGACGATGGTCTTCCCGTCGCGTCTCAACGCGAGCGGTTTCTCCTCCTCTTCTTCGATTTTTATCGCGCATCGAAACAACGGCGACGACGACGACGACGACGCGCCGGTGGTGGTGGTAAACGCTTCCGGTAAACGAAACAGCACCTCCATCCTTACGCCGTAAAAGACAAAGCGTTCGACACCACCAGCACCACCAGCAGAGGGCCTTCTCGTTGGTGATGAATCCAATTCTTTTTATTTTAAAAATGCCGTTTACGATGAGCAATACTACAAATGAGGGGAAGAAAAAAAAGCCAGACCAAAAGAGAGATTTATATATCAAAACGAAAAAAAAAAAACAAAAAAAAAAAGAAAGCAGCCCTCTGTGGGCATTTTTCGCTCGTTGTGTCATC
>Ga0163180_10000654_pt1 | contig 20007 bp, 25 predicted proteins | sample AtlANTMetagenome_2_FD_109647 | JGI IMG/M metagenome (GOLD analysis project Ga0163180, IMG submission 109647) | Marine eukaryotic phytoplankton communities from the Atlantic Ocean - Atlantic ANT 4 Metagenome | ecosystem: Environmental > Aquatic > Marine > Oceanic | place: North Atlantic Ocean...
ACCGGTGAGTTTATAAAGTTGTCGACTTCCAGGAGGATGCTCGAAAACCACACCCTCCATTGTGCTAGCAACGTTCTCAATCGGGCCCAGTTTAGTCATCTGCTTTTCTAGCATTGCAGCTAGCTTTTCAGCATCGGCACCTTGGGCGGACTCTAGCTGGCTAATTGAATCCTCAACCTCTTTCCGCATGCGCTCAATCTCAGAATCGTGATCGGCAACAAAAAATGACTGAAGGCCGCGGAGAACCTCAATCGCAAAATTACTGATGGCTAACTCAATAGGTAACGTCATCTTAGCAATAATCTTTTTCTTATTAGTCTTAGTTGCCAATGTACTGATTAACTTATGATGTTCCTTAGGCACAGACTTCTTAAACTCAGCATACGGAGGCGCGCCTTCTTGATCCAAAATTATCTTGATCAAGTCCTCCTGCTGATGTACAGGGAGAGGCACACTACCTATAGGTCCAACGCGAAGTTGTTCCTCTACAAAATCCCTAATGGTCGCATCACCCGACATTCCTGTAGCACCATCAAGCTCATTTACAAAGTCTTCATAGGCCAGGCCGGTGGACAAATCTTGTAGCTCGACCATTTGTGGGCCTGATATTCTAAATCCCTCTTGATCCATTTCATCTTCTGCGGTCTCTACTGCAGATACCAGCGACTGAAATGCACTATTGTTTATTTCACCATCACCTGTTTCAGTAAAGGTTTGCATATTATGAAGGACGATCCAGTCGCCTCCATAATTGATGATGTTTGGGTTTCCATGATACATGATCTCAGAGTTAACCCAATTATCTCCATTAGCACCAAAGATGTTCAAAAGGGTAGCTTCATCAGTCCTCCCTATGGCCCTATTGATCGCTTCAAATCCATTCATAAAGGCATCCTCAGCAGGGTGCCCTTTCCACTTCGAAGCAAACTCTTCAGGGGACATGCCCCCTTTCTTAATATCGCTATTATTTCGTGCAGTATGTAATGCACCGGTGCCGGCGTGCCAGGTAAAGAAAACGTTTTGGCCGTCGACTTTTTCTACGGGCTCAATATTTGCCTGCGCAACATCACTTAAAATAGACTTAATTTCACCAAAAGTGAAATCTAAATTTTCATGAAGATGACTAAGATGTCCAGCTACTCCACCCATGCTTTATTCCTTCTAAATACACAATACTAATTATAACGAACTGATATGTTTATTATACACCAGATGATATATTAGTTCAATAAAGGGCGGGCGGATTTATGATTCTTTCATAAGGCGGCGAACTTTGTACCTAATCTTGTCTTTATTTGCAACCTCGCCTACAATAATAGGTTGGGTTTCGCCGGCAGCCTGGCCGCCAGATGCCTTAGCAGTAGCGGGGGTCGTTCTCTTTTTCTTAGTACTAGCAGGCTCTAAAACTTTTGTCTTAGCATTTACCTTAATGCCAACCTTTCCTGGATCAGGTGCTTGGTTGCCAGAAACCCCACCAGCCATAATCTGGCTAAGGCCATCTAAGAAAACATATAAAGATTGGCGCTCACCATCTGAAAGGCTGTTTAGATAATCATTAAGCTCTCGCTTTGTCATTTCATCCTTAAGAGACTTACCGCTACGAATTTTATTAAGACTCTTAACTACGCCACCCAAGTCGGCACCAACGACCTCTTTATCGGACGGGGTTGAGGGTTTCTCTGGTTTCGGATTGGCGGACCCAAGTTTCGTTAAATCTTTCTTGGGTTTTTCTTTTTCGCCCTCTTCTTCTTCGTCCTCAGCCTCTTCTACTTCTTCATCATCCAGATCTTGTTCTTTCTCAGAATCCTCAGGCGCACGAAAATCATCAAGCTCATCAGACATATCCTCCTGAGCCTTTCTTTCACTAGATATTTCGGTCATTACTTCACGTACGCTATCCTTAGTCGCCTCTGCAACTAGTTGTAGAAGCGCAGTAAGTTGATCACCTGATTCAATTCTAAGATTCTTTTTCATTACTTCTTCCGTTGATTGTCGTAGCGAACTCTATTCTGCCATCTTTCTCGATAAAGATCATTATAGCGGCGTTGAGGGGTATCGGCATGCTCTTCAGCATATTCCTTTAATCTTTGCCGCTGCTCTTCTTCACGTCGAACAATATCCTCAACAAACTTATCAAATGTATATTCATTCTCTTTTGACATGTTATTCTCCTTAATACTAATTATTCTGCTACTTCAATAAACGAAATAGTGACTAATGCCTGGCTAGCACTCTGGACATCTACATTAAAGTTTAGCTCTTTAATATGCTCATTTCCCATAGAGATTAACTCATCGGTGCCAACATGCATGCTAAACTGTTTAAGGTCAGAGGAATGCATCAATTTACTAGCATCTTTAACGTGGGAAGCAAACGTATAAGTACGTTGGCCTTCAACATTTGAAAAACCTAAAACCTCACCAGACAATGTATGTTCTGAAAATTCGAATGTACAAATCGTTTTAACTTGCACAGGATTTTCAATCTCCCCTAAATTATAAGGATCTACTCGCTCTATCAAGGAGTCACTAATAATTAAGTTATCCGGATTTGACATTACTCTGTCCCACTCTTTCTTTGCTTTATCGTCTGACATCAAAATTCCTCATTATTTACTAGACCAGAATACTGCACGTCTAAATGTATATTGTCAATCTCATGAATATACTCTTGATCAATCTCTGTCACAGTATTAACGTCATGTGTATATACTTCAATCATAACGCTGTCATAATCAATTGTAATCTTTCCATGGTGTTGTATATTATTCTGGTATGCCATCACCTCATTAACAAAAGCTATTACCTCTTGCTGGCTTGAAAATTGAAACTTTTTTTGGAACCTTGTTGGGTCTGTAACGGTTTCCCATGCACCCTCCGAAGGCACCACAGGACACTCCACGCTAGCAGTTGGTAACCATGAAGTCATCTCATTTAGAGGCCTGGGTGATGGACTAGCATTCTCATGCAGGTATTCCCCCATTATTTCCTTAAGGGTTCTCACTTATCTAAATCCTGCCAGTCTGCGGTTGATTGAAGGGCTTGGGCCAAAGCTTTCATACGGCGGCCCTTAGATTGTTTCCCCCACCTGCTCTTTGCAAGATCAAGAAGACCACCCTCTAACTCAGCAGCCTTTTGTAAGTCAGGAAATGCATCTCTCATTTTATCAACCATTGCATCCAGCTCATCCGAGTCATTTACTCCAGACCTAAATGCCAACTTCAAAAGCTTTGTCTCTAGCTTGTCTAGGTTCTTAGGAACTTCTCCAAGAGCTTGATTTAAGATTGATTGACTTATACCAGAAGGAAGTCCGAGGGAGGCAATTTTCTCTTCTACCTTCTTTCTAGCGTTGCGTTTAATCTCATTATAAGCCGGCATCATGATTCCGCCGACAAAGAAAAACCGGAATGAATCTAACTTCTTTACCATCCCAGTATTTTGTTGTATCTCAGTTACATCGTCTTCATCAATATATTCACCGGCTAATAATGCATCAGCAAACTCTTGTACGGCAAAGTCCTGGAGGCTCTCCATATCACCTTTACCCATTTTTTCAGCGATATATCTCATGCGGCGAAGCATTCGCTCAATATCTTGGCGTGCACCGGAAGCGCCGGCATAACCAAACTCACTAGCTATTTGATCTAAGTTCTGGCCATCAGGCTCATTATTTACAGGCGGATCGTCCATTGCAGCATAGTCTGGTTCATCACTCTTTTTATAACGAAAATCATCATCATCATCCCAGCCGGCTTCTTTAATTACTAACCTAATAGCCCTACGAATTGTCTCTTCATAAACTTCTTCTTGCTTAGGTTTATCACCTAACAAGTCTTCAGGTTGAGTTAGCTCTCTAGCCCCAGAATCTCCGACGGATCGATCAACAAGCCTTTGAAACTCTTTATAAACCTGTGCAATCTGATCTGAGGGAACTTGACCGGATAATGCCTTAACAGATCTACCAAACTCCTCAACGTTGTCTGGAACAAATTCATCATCTTCTACAGGGGGCCGTTCATCTACAAGTTGGGTAGCCATCATCTCTGCAGGTTGAACCGGTACCTCCGCAGGAACAGTCGTCTCAGGCTCCTCATCATCAGGCCCAGGACGATCGTACATTCCATATTGGACATGGTTCATCTCAAATAATGTCTTTCTTAAAAACTCTTGTAGTGCATCTTTTCTAATTTTAACGCTCATTCTATTCTCCGAAACCTTAAATACTGGGGCTACCCATAATAATTTTTGTATGTCCTTCACTGCCGAACATCTTTGTGTACCATCCATTTACCTGCCGAAATATTGATCCTTCAGGAGCGGTTGGATGAGCGCCATGCCATATTATATCATCACCGTCTAGCAAAGCTAAAACCCTAGCTTCATCTTCGATTGCTGGTGCTTCTCTTTTAATTAAAGCTGCAGCAGGACCGCCCGAAACTTCTCCCCACCAATTTCCTACGCCACCGACCTCGCCGCCTGATCTAAGCTCAGTTGACTTCTGCTTATATGCAGTCTTGGCTGGCCCAGAGCCGTCGTGGCCGACGCCTCCAAGCTTATTGCCTCCTACGTCTGGCTTACCAAAAATACCAATATCAATTTCTGGATCATCATCTAAGTCACTTACAATCCAATAATTGTATCTCTCTAAACTATTCGGATCAGATATCTTAACATGGCCGCCGATAGGAGCGTATGTATCTTGGACTAAATCATATAATGTTTGCTTTACCGTCTCGCGGCGTTCATCACCAGGTGCTAAAAGAACCCATTCTCCTTTTCTTAGATTAAGATTAGGTTCAGGGCGCTCTACATCATCGGCAGGCATATATCCTGGGAGTGCATCGACTTCTTCCCGGATTATTTGTCTCATTCTAGCTTCTGTAATCTTCATTTGTCTTCCTCAATTATTTGCCTGCCCCAATGCATATCCAGCACCGACAGTTAAGCCAATGCCAGCAACCAATCCAACAGCAAACCAAAATTCACCTGACTCATACCAACGAGTTGGCCTATTATTTTGATTTAAGAAGTCGATATGTTCATTCCTTATACGAAGCCGATTATTCATCTCATCAGTTAATGCTACTATTCTGGTATCCCTAGAAGTAACTTCAGCCTGAGCTAATGATAGCCGGTATTGCCAGCATGCATTATTATAAGACAAAACTCTATTAAGTTCAATCTGCCAAAGATTTTCTACATTTTGAAGGCTAACTAATAAACTTGCTGCAGCAGGCTTATCTAGCAAAGTTCCTTCGACTGTAAGCTGTTGATTAGTACTAGTATCATATAGTCGATATCTTGATGTTCCTCCAACTGCATATATTTGACCCGTACTACCGATTTGAGGTAGCGTTAACTGTAACGTTGGGATCCCTATAATCGAACAAGAATCTAAATCAACAGATAACGATGGTGAGGGTGCTGGAGGAGCTGGGGTAGCTGGCTCATCAGCATATGCTAGCGTCGGGGTTGCAATACTAAAAACCAGAAAACTGACTATAGTTATCCATGATGTGACCGTATGTTTTAGTCCTTTGTTCATGGCCGCCTATCCGTTCAATATACCAGCTAATTTCTGCCATCTCTCAATAATAACCTGATCCGACTTACGTACTGACTCTTCTTTCTTCTGGCCCTTTTGGGCATTTCCAAAAGCATTTCCAAGTGCAGTTAAAGCTGGAAGAATGTCACTAGCAGGTGCATAAATCTTGTGACCAGTAATAGAAGCACCAGGATCTACAATCATTGTACCAGACCATCTATGGTGACCATCAAGGATTTCATTACCGCCGGTGATATATGCACCAAGATCTTTCCCGCCGAAGCCTCCACCTAAAGCAAATGATAATGATTTGCCAAGCTGAATATTGGATTGGGTGGGTATCATGTCTGCAACATTAACAGGATCATCTTGTTTTACCTGGATGCTGTCATCATCGGCAGCTCCATCCTTTAATCCTTTTGTCAAAAATGCCAATGCCAGATCTTTTGGATCGGTTGAGCTACCGCCGGGCATGCCTTGTGGGTGGTTCTGGGGAAATTTCTCTTCAAATAACCTAAGGGCTACCCTACTAATTGCTTCTTTCTTAGTATCATCGCCTTCTCCAGATTGACCCTTTTGATCTTCAAACCACTTTTCGACGCTGGATTCTCCATCAGCCATGGGATCAGCCATATCAATATTGAAAGACCCCCCGGGTGTAAGAGCATCTTCAACGGCACTAACATCATCTGGCTCTAGGGCAGGCATCTTACTCTTATCCAGACCAGATGCAGGAATCTTTCCTTGTACTGTAGCAATATTATTTGCAATATAAGCAGCACCCTTACTAAGGACCCACTTTTTAAGCTCTTCAGCACCTTCTTTGGTCGCGACATTGTTTGAAAAATCCGGAGTAAACTGTGTATTGTGAAAAGCGCCAATAGCAGCAATAACCGGAGCCTCAGGATCACCACTCAACATTTGAGCAACAATCTCTTCAGCGGGAACATCTTTAATATTTCCCTTGCCGTCTGCAGGAGTAGATGTCATTTTTGGACTTCGAAATTGTTCAGGGACGCTTTCATCTACTTCCCCTTCTTTTTCTTTCTTATCCTTCTTTTCTTCTTTTTCTTCTAAAACTAATTCAGACTCAATTAGCCTTCTTAATTCGTTAATTGATATTTTTCTAGGGCGCTTGGAATATCCAAATGCCTCTGATAAGCTTTGCTTGCGGTTCTTCATCTTTAGTTTACCCCATTTATGCATGGATGCACGTACAATTTAATAGTAACTATTGCACACCCATGTAAACTTTCTATATATGTCATGACTTTATATCAGTACCAAAAAGATCTGCTAATTTTTCACTTACCTCTACAGGATCAGAATCTCGAGATAATAAGTCGTTTAACTCTTTTTTTTGCTTTCGATTTAGCCTGTCTACACTTACTTTATGTGTAGTCTCAATTTCATGAATTCGGCGAATCAACTCAGCAGACGCTTCTTCCTTAGCTTTAATCTCTTCTTCCTTAGCTTCAAGCTGAATGCGATGGGATTCTTCCATTGCCTCACGATCTTCCTTTGCTTTTTTATTTGCAAACTCTAAGGCTTTTCTAAGATCATTCTTACGGCCAGCCGTCAATAACATAATGACTAACGGGATGCTAATCCCAAGCAAGATTTGCCAATACTTTTTGCACCACAATAAGACTTTATCAAAAAATATTTTTACCGCTAACCATGTCATAAGATTTATCCTTTCCAGACTTTAGCAAAATCGATTGCAGATTGGCCGCCGATATAGCACATAGCAATCATTCCCCATGTATTCGGATCTAGACCAGCCCAAATTAATAATGCCGTAGCAGTACCAAAAACTAAAAGCTTTCTAGATATTACCTTCTGTTGTACTTGGTCAAGCCAGCCAACAGTGTCAGGCCTCGGGGCCTCTTGTTGTTTTTCGTTGTTTATTTCATCACTCATAATTAACCACTCCTCCCTATAGGAATAAAGATATGATTAATTATGGCGTCAAATGATTAATTGGGGAGATCATCGTCATCATCCTTAATATTCCATCGCCAGGTGAAATATTTATCATCTGCCTCTTGGGCATTTGCTTCAAGGACGGTAGACACTGCAGTGACACTTTCATATATCATGTTCATATCTAGGGCCATTTGTTGTTGGGCATTAGCAATATATGATATAAGCTGAGAGGCTTCCTGAAACTTTACCTGAAGCTCTTGTACCTCACCGGTTAAAAGCTTAACAACTTCTTCCAGCTCATCAATTCTTTTCTGTTGCGTCAATATTGTTTTTTTTAATGTAGCATCAGACGTTAAAAACATATCCAGTAAACCCATCTACTCATCCTCCGAATTGCCTGAAAACGGGTTCGAATCTTCAATCACCTTAAAGATTGACTCCGCATCAGACTTGGCTAATCGCTTTACTGCCTTCTTTCTCTTTTTGTCTGAAAGCTCGATTAGCATATCTAACATGTAAGGTTGTTCTTCAATAATCTGGATAGCAGCTTCTTCAATCACTTCTTGCATTGATAGTTTATGCTGGAAACAAATCATCCTCAATGCGGCATGAGTTTCACGCGTTAAATTAATGTGTAAAGACTTTCTTGTCTCGAAGTCGACTAACGACGTATCCGACAATTTATCTCTACTACTCACTACGCGCCACCACCGGCTTGGGAAGCAAACCCGGAACCAACCGCGGGCGGAGGCTCAGGAACTTCATTTTGTCTGTCAATGCTTGGATGCTCATGAGATCTCATATCATGCTCAACGTCCATTAACTCCTCAAAATACTCTGCAGTTTCTTGATCATACTGATCCGATAGGTAACCAGCAGCCTTGTTAATGATAAGGGCCTCCATGTCAATGAGACTGTCATAGTTCATAACTAAACGAGCAATATCGGATGCAAATGTTGCAACATCAATATCTGGTGATCCTACCCATGTAGGGCTGGTTGGATCTTTCATCTCTTCTTCAAATAACATATTTCGCAATGAACCTTTATACCACCTCGACTCAGCAGCCATCTCTATATCAATAGGTGCGCCGTCTGGATCAGGTCGAAGCTCATCATCCTTGACAAGGGAAGCGCTCTTAATAGCCTTAGTTTCGAAATCAATAATATGTGCTAAAATCTGATCATCAGCTGACTTACTAAGGTTTGCCTCTTCTTCAGGATCAACATCAACAACTTCCTCTTCCTCTTCCTCTTCTTCCTCGGCAGGATCTTCTTCGGTCATAGCCTCATCTTCCCCACCCTCTTCCTCGGCAGGATCTTCTTCGGTTACTTCCTCTTCACCCTCTTCTTCAAGTAAGAGCTTAAATTCTTCTACGATAAGTTTTCTTATGTATTTTTTTGATAAACGCATTTGATAAATCCTTTTAGTGCATTACCTTCGCAATTTTGTCAGCCTTTTTAACTCTGCTCTCAATAATTTCCCAATCAAGCTCTTTCATCATAGCATGAATATACGTCTTTTTATCACGTAGATAATCACGATAATATGAGTGCTCCCACATATCCAGGACGATTATTGGAAATGATGAAATAGGAACATTCTGATTATGAGAATCAACAACAACATTAACAAAACGATTAAGGTGACTATTGTAAACTGTCAATGCCCATCCATTACGAGCACTCATCGCACAAGCAATAAAATCTTTTTGCCACTCATCAAAAGACCCGAAATCTCTTTCAAGTCTCATGAAAGTTAAGGTATCCATAGTTAACTGGCTCTGGAGATCACTAATGTTTTCGAAAAACATGCCATGCAAAAAAGATGCATTAATATTATAGGCCTCATCAATTTTGAGGCCTCTAAACTCTGAATAATTGGCACTAACGGTTGAACGATCAACTGCATCTAATTGGGCACTAATTTGATTCAGGGTCTCGATATACCCTTCCATCAACTCGAGATGGGCCCGTTTATTCTTATTGCTTAATAGCTCTGTGCGTAAATCAAACTTTTTTGCTTGAGTGACATAAGCTTCCTGTAATGCTTTTTCTTTTTTTTCTTCCTGAGAAGGTAACCCTAAAGACTTTCTTATCGTCTTAACCAGGTCATTTTCATTTAACTTAATATCTTTATTGTCCTTTGACATTTTAGGTTACCTCATATTCTTTTTCAAATTCTTCTTGATCGATTACAAAAACCGTATCATCAGGTGCGGAAGGCTCTTGTACATCCGGATTAGCTAGCGGTGCCTCCAGCTCGTCCGCATGGCCGCCGGTTGGATCAACTATCCCAAGGCCATCGTCGTCAAGCTCACCAAGTACGTTAGGTTCTAGCTCATCTGCAATTACGGTTTGAGCATGTGTGCCTGGAGGTTCAAATCGAGGCTCATCTGGGAGCTTAAGAGTAATCTGGGTATTACCTTCTTCACCGCTAACCGAATCGACAGTATACTCATAATTCGAGTCTTTATGGCGTACCTTCAACCCAGGAGAAAGCAAATTATTCCCTCGGTCATCAAATACATCAGACTCCTCAATCGTCTCGACTAAACGCCGGCGATACTCATCTCTCATTAAACGAATTACCTGTGCCTCAGTAAGAGTAGCCATTTTATTTCCCCAAGCCTGCCATCTTTAACCAACGATATCGGACCATATCATCTTCATCATAAAATGTTTCTCCAGAATGATGTCCTCTATTAGGACTAATCAAGGACTCATTTAGTGCATTCTGAAAGTTAGTTGCATACCATTTATCCATGTATGAATAGGTAAAGCGTTCAATCATCCCAACTGTCCACCTGGTATTGCCTGACTCAGTTGTCTTTTTCATCATTGCAGAAACAACACCAGCAATGGCATCAGGAAGCGTCTTGGTCCAAGTAGTTTGCAATTCGCCTTTGCCATCAAGCTTCTTTTTATTCTTAAAAAATTCCTTAGGAAAATCAGCCTTGTTTTTTTCCGCCCACTTATCAACAGCGGCTTTAACTTTATCATTGATAGTCTGTGACATTCCTTCCACTTCAGAGTTGACTACCCCTTTAAGATCATCAAGTCGGCCCTTGTAAGTTAGTGCTCTTTGCATATTTCCTGATAGTCCACCCACCCAGTCATCGAGTGCCTTAACTGCTGCTTCAGCCGGAGGAAGGTCTGTCTTTGCTGCTGCCTGGGCAGCTGTTATAGCTGCTTGGTCGGCAGCGGCGATATCATCATCAGTAGGTGCGTCAGCTGGATCACCTTCTCCTGGCTCTTTTGTTTCGTCATAACCTGGCTCTTTTGTTTCGTCATAATAGTAATCTTCAACAGGTACGCCTTGGTCCTTTAATACTTGTGCTAACTGGTGGGCGAGCTTAGCAGACTTCTCCTGATCTGCTGCTAGGTCTAAGCCTTTAGTAATCGCAATCCAGACATCATCAAACTTTACCTCTTCAAATAATAAAGAAGAGAGAGACCTTCGGTACATTGATTCTTCAAGGTTAATAGAATCCTTAACCGAATCCATAAAACCCTTGTCAGCCTTAACTGCATCTAAGACTTTTTTTCCAACCTCCTGGTCTTCAACCTTCTTAAGGAAAGCTGCTGAAAGCTCTGACCATTTCTTTGTGGCGGCGCCTTCCGGCTTTCCTTCTTCTGGCTTTCCTTCTTCTGGCTTCCCGCCAGAAGCAATTGCATCCGGATCCAGTCCTGCCTGATCAAGCTTATCATCTAGCCCAGCTATTTCATTATTATCTGCGGTTGTTGCATCATCAGCTGAATCTGACTGCAACCACTCCACAGTAGCGCCAACAGGCGATGCTAATAAGTCTTGTGCAAACTTTTCAGCAGTAAGACCAAAAAAGTCTGATCCTTTCCCAATACCTAAAGCACCAAGAAAACCCTTGACTGCGTTCCCAAACCCAGATGGAGGCTGCCATGCATTCTTTACAGCACCAGCCATAGCATTCTCATCAGGTACCTGATCATTCTCTTCGCGCTTTTTATCCAGGGCGACCTTAAGAGTTTCAGATGTCTTGACATCAATCTGATAATCACCCAATGAACCAACGACAGTCTGGCCGGCAGCAACAATTGTTGCCGCTAAAGTACTGGCATCAGCCATAACCTTTGATGCCTTTTTTACAGGATCACCTAACTGGAAAATTTTAATTTTTGGACTAGCCTTAAGACGTAATTTAGCAACTTGATTTACTGCATCTTTTAAGGCTGCCCCGGTGTTGGTCATCTCTGTGGGCATCTTATTGCCTAAGGCTTTAAGATCTGCCATCGTCTGGTCAATCTGTGTATTTAATGCGTTGATGGCTTCAGCACTATCCTCTAGCATTAAGAAGCTGGACATATTTCCAGACTTAAGCGATTCTTCAAGGGAGCTAGAACTGTTAATCCTATGCCAAAGCTCGACTGTTTCTTTAAGTGGTCTAAGACTCATTTTATTGATACCTCACTCCTGATTGTGGCGTACACATTTTATATTACTATGTATTTCGTTGGGGACTAAACCTGCTAACTTCGACTCCGCTATTTCTAAGAATTTCCAAGCTTGAAGTATCTCTATATTCTTCATCATAAATAACTCTTTGAATCCCCGCGTTAACAATTGCCTTTGCACACATTCTACAAGGAGATAATGTAACGTAAAGAATCTTGGACTTCGGGTTGTTGTAGTCCATCTTCAAAAGTGCATTAATCTCTGCATGAATCATACCTGATTCGCCTGGAGTAAGTGACTCAGCTTCGTTCGGGCCCCCTTTATAGTTACCATTATACCCAATTGCTAAGACCTGTGTATTATCATCTGAAACTACGACGGCGCCTACCTGGTGTCGAGGGTCATATGAACGTCGAGCAATTATGTGGGCAAATTCCATCCATACTTGGTTCCACTCAGGCCGGTGTGAATTTGAAAGTAACTCAGCTTCTGTCATCTTTACTCCTCCCCCACAGGGACTTCCTCCGTAAAATCATCCTCTACGTCAAATAAGTCATCTACCAGTGCATCACCGGGTAGAGTAAATCCGGCAGCTTTCTTATGGCCACCACCCCCATATTTTTTCGAGATTTCTGAAACATCAATGTGCTCATGGAAAGCACGAAGCGAAACCTTAATAATTCTGTCTTCATGATCATAGTACCAGATTACTGCAAAGTCACAATCCGGAGAAAGACGTGCACCTATCTCAGACATCCAATGAGAAGCGTTAACTACCAGTACGTCCATACCTTCATACTTACGTGCCGCGGCCTTTTCACAGACTTTCTTCACTACTGTCTTCGAATAAGCCAAGACATATGATCCACGCTTAACTGCATCATCAAAAACAGAATCATCTTCGAATTTTTCAAACTCTTCAAATTCAAATGGTACCATGTCAAAAGCAGCACTAAACTCCTTTGAGTATGGAAGCTCCCACTTCCAGAGGTCTCGATCCTCAATATAGTCAATAAACTTAGGAGCTTCTTTTCCTGGGTGGAAAAAATCCCATGCCAATCGAGCACCTGAATGTGTCATGTCAAAATGTGTGTTTGAAATATCATGAAGCTCAACCATCGCGGATTTGTGGTGATCAATAATAATCAAACCATCAGCATCCTCAATCATTTGCTTAGTTGTTGCATTATTAAATGAAAAATCTAAAATTGCGACAACCTTTCCAGCGACATCCGGCGGAACGGTTCCATGCTTACATGCATGATACTCAGCCCTATTTCCTAATAGCTTCCAGGCAGAGTATGCGGCACCGAATCCGTCTGTACAGTCAGCATGATAAATTACACAATTTACACTGCTGGGTTCTACAACAGCCATAATAATCACTCCCTACAATTCATATAAGTATGGTACTCCCAACATCTTGGTTCATACATGTCGGCACCACCAACCTCAATCTCATTAAGTCCAGAAATCTTTCGATGTGTATAATATGCATCCCTACCTGTCTTCGGGCAGACAGCTGGGCATATCTCAATTTTTGTAGCCCAAGGCATAATATCCCTAACCTCTTCAAAGACATTCCCACTGGCGGACAACTGCAATGATGATACAATAATTGTTTTTCCTTTCCTGAAAAGGTTCAACAAAACATCAGCAATACCATCTATCATAAATGCCTCATCAACTGCAACAACGTCATAATCAATATTTGTCTCTGCCAAGAAATGTAGCACATCAGCACCAGATGAAACTCCCTGTGCTGGAAACTTACCTCCTGAATGTGTGCAAATTTCAAGATTTGAATAACGATTATCCATTACTGGCTTAAATGCAATAATATTCTTATTTTGATATGCATACCGATCAAGCGAAGCTAACAAGCGTGTCGTCTTCGAGCCAAACATCGGGCCAGTAAAGATAATAAATTCCGGATCAGTTTTCATGTTATAATCCCCACCATTTTAAGGTTTGTTCAAGGCCTTGATAAAACTGGACTTGAGGTTTGTAATTAAGTTCTTGGTTAATTCTTGCCACATCAGCCTGAGAATGATTAATGTCTCCTTCTCTAACTGGAGCACGATGTACTGCTGCAGAAGGGTATTTTTCGACAATATATTCTAGAATATCATTATTTGATATGCTAACCCCACACCCGACATTGTAAATGTTAGAAAGTTGACTTGGCACTTCTGCTTCAGCAACGAGACGAAACACATCAACAACGTTGTCAATATAACATAAGTCTCTAGTTTGGTTACCTGTACCATCAATCCTTAAGCTTTTTCCTTTCGAAAGATTATTACACCATGATGAAATTAAATTGCTGTATGGCGAATCTCCTCGTTGGCCTGGGCCAAAAACGTTAAATAGCCTTAGTGAAACAATCTTAGTATTATAAAGGCTATTTGATAACTCTGCAAACTGTTCACAGTGTAGCTTTTGCAAAGCATATGGCGTTAGGGGAAATGTTGAAGCAGTTTCCCTTATCGGCAATAGAATAGTATTACCATACACAGCCGCTGAAGAGGCGAATACTACCGTCCTAACATTGTTTTTACATGCATCAAAAAGCCCGATGGTCTTAAACGTATTTGTCTCATATGTCTCCACCGGATACTCAATCGACTGTTTGATAAATGGATTCGCGGCAAGGTGAAAAACAACATCATACATTCCTGACCTTACTCTCTTTAGTACTTCATCATGAGTAAAATCGCCGTTAATTACTAGCGTCGCAGATTTTCTAGCTAAATCCTGACTATCATACATGTGTAATAGATCTGCAGGAACTGGCCGGATGCCAATATCAATAATTGGCTCAAGGTCCCCAGTAGATAAATCATCGACGCCGTCAACGTCCCATCCCCTTGAGACAAGATCTCTCATTAAATTCGAGCCGATAAACCCGCAACAGCCCGTAACTAAAGCTCTTTTACTCATGTAAAATCCCTAAAACTGATGATAGCCAGAAAATGCAGTCGTATTAATTAAGTTTTTCTTTTCGCCTTTAAGCTTAAGTTTAGCACACCGATGTGCACCTAAAATTCGAACCCAGTCTACCCAATACTCGGCCGAGGTACCTAAGTGAGCTGGAGCCGTTGTAATAAGATCCTGAATTACTTCGAGGTTCGGGGCTTCTCTAAGAAGGGACTCAATATGATATAGCTCACCTGTGGGTGGCATGGTTGGCATTTCAGGCATGGGGCCAGAAGATCTATGGTTACTCCTTGCTTGAAGTATTGCGTCCCTAGAAATCATCTCCTCGACCATCTCAAAATGTCGTTCATAAATATGCAATGAATTACTAACATGTGTATAGGTACCTAATCCGACCCCAAGCTCCTTAGCCATAAGCTCTTGCATCAAAGTAAACGCAGGAACGTCATAAGCAATACCAAGAATTAAATCAGACGATCTCATATGGGCGACAAGGTGAAGCTTTTCATCACGAATAAAGAACTGTAAAGACAAGGTACATGGTACATCAAGCTTCGCTTTTACAGAATCCCACGGGGAACGAATATGCACTACGGCGCGCCTTGAATCAGGGTCTTTTTGTAGCTCTTCCTTAATATAATCCCATTGTGAAAATGTACCACCTGCAATCCGCGGATGGGGCTTAAAGATTCTAGCGCCATAAGCAGAGTTTGCAGTAGTACCATCATCACTAATATTGTTCCAGAAAGAAGAGTAGTTTGCAATCCAGTCTGTCTTATCATCAGCTGATAGATACCATAGCAATTCAGCAATCACATACGTCGCGGAGAACTTTCTAGCCGGAACATAAGGTAGCCGATCAAGCGGATTATTGATCGTAAATTTGCAGGCCAGCTTTTCGCGTACTGCCATCCCCCGGGGGCTAGCCTCATAATCCGGAGTCTCATATACTTGTTGTGCTAGATCTAAATAGCAATCAGTAAAATTATCATATACGTTTTCCATTATCTCACCTTGTCTTCAATGAATTCGCAAACAGCATCCACACTAAAATCGTGATACTTTAAAAGGGCTTCTCTTTGTTCATAAACAATCGATTCTCTCTCATACTGCGAAAATGATTTAAGTTCTGCAACTTTCTTTGCAACATCTGCCGGACTGCTTACGGTCCAATACGCACCTAATAGATCAGGTACTAAAAACTCAGAAGGTACTAAGGCCGGAGTATTAGTAATGATATTCTCAAGATACCGGGGTGAAGCAAATCCTTGCCTTGCGTATCGTGGCTTGGTAATATGTACGGTACAAATAAATGAATTTAATAAATCCATCGACTCTCTAAATCCAACACGAGGACCAAAAGAAACATAGGGGTGGCGCTCAATTAAAATCTCTGGACTATCACGCTCAGGTGAACGTTGCAACCAGTTTCCATGAACCTTAGTCTGCACCCCAAAAACACGTAGATCTGCGGAGGGTAGTGAGTAATATTTCATGAACATATCATCACGTTCATAATTGTTTCCGATATACCCAAATTCAACTGGATCTTTTGCTGCATCCTTAATCGGCCTAAAATCTGACCAGAATGGTAGGCGATATCGAGTAAGTAAAAACTCTTCAGGCTCAAATGTCGGATCCGCAACAATCATGTTTGGCCAGCGACGCTCGTCCTCCGGAGTCATCTTAAGATCAGTATCCCATACAATAATAGGTACCCCAGCGTCGTGATAATAATCCAGCAATGCAATCTGCCTATCTAAATCAGGCTCAAAATGATCAGGCCCAGAGTTCTTATACGTCGGCCAGCGCCACTCGAAAAACACTACGTCTAGATCTGGGTACCCGTCATCATATGCCAACAAGGGATATGGCAACTTTTCGCGACGCTCTTGTAATGCTATTACATCATGACCACGCTGTGACAAGGCATTTACCAATACCGGCCGGCCATAACGATGGCCATCAGGTGTATTAGCTATATGACTAGCATTAAAATCTTCGCAAAAGCCCCAATAAGATAATCCAACCTTCGCCATTTTAGCCTCCTAAGAATCCTTGGACTTCATTTAGTTCTCTGTTAATATCTTCATCATCAACATTCAAAAAGAACGTATCACATTCAGTCCACTCAGAAAATCTAAGATATGCTTCATGAACACTCAATAAAACATCAGGTGTGATGATGCTTTCAAATTGATCAACCACCTTTGAATAGTCTTCCCTAATGGGAATTATAATCTTTGCACCAAGTGCTGCGGCTCGGCGATCAACATACTCCAAAGCATCCATATTTGAAGGGCGGTCAAAAACCTGTGAATATACCCATTCAGACGGATACCACCTATCGACAATTACGCTAGCACCGGTTTGCTCTAAATAAGAAAGGAAATAAGGATCCCCATAGGTAAGTGCGTTAACAAAATAAGACGGATTGTCAACGAAAAACTTCCACTCATCCTTATTCTTAAAATAAGGTACCCGAATCTTCTCCGAAAGAGCTGTCGAAATGTTTGTTTTTCCGCAGCCGTCAGGACCTTCAAAAATAATAATTTGCTGACTTGAACTCATAAAAACCTCTATCTTTACTATACAGTGTTTTCTGGATTTGTATCTTTGTGTTCCAGGATTATTCCGTGTTTATCTGTCCGCTTATTCCAATCGTCATATAGCTGATCCGGAGTTAAATCTAAGTTTAATTCTACAGTCTCTGGAAACGATTCCGTATATACAACCCTTGAGTAATCCAGGCCACCATCGACAGCAATCGTCTTACACGGGCACCATCGGTAATCATGGCGTGTTCTAGAAAATACGACAGCCGAACACTTCGGACACTTAAACGCTTGAACTTTCATAATGCTCTAACCTTTCCTTTAGCTTCTTATTCTCATCTTCTAAAATGGCAACCCTAATTTGTAACTCTCTAATTTGCTCATTATAGATTTCAACCATTTCATCATGAATCTGTTTCGTACGACTCAACAGATCGGAAGGAGAATCATTATTGAAAAAATAATTTCCCATCATATACACCTCAATTCAAGATTTTGAACTTGCTAATTCTGGTTGAACAACCATACTCGTTTTTATCAATCTCAGCTACACACACTGAATATAGCGGGACGTCAACATCGGCATTCCAGCCCCACAAGAACATTCTTTCATTACGACCTGATACACCCACCATCGTCACCAAAAGATACGGCTTCTTATTCTTCGTTAGCTTGGGCTTAGTGTCGGTAATTACGAACCAGTATAGATCCTTGCCATCATGATCATCGATAGTCCGGACACCTCGCTCTTCAAGCTTTTCCTGTAGTTCCTCCGGAACGAGAGCCATCGCATTAAAGTTACCAAGCAAACTAATACTATTTTGAGCCATCTCCTTACGAGTCCACTCTTCCATACCGGCGGTCTCGAGCATTGCCTCACGATAGTTATTTTTACCACGGTCAGGATCTTTCTTGGTCCACTTCTTGATATTAGCGTTTTGTCCAATAAGGACTTCATGCATTTGTTTCCAGCTAACAAACTCCTTATCTTCGCCTACAACATCTAGCGACCCTAGGGCCCGAATTCGAATTAGGCTTTCTAGGGCGCGCTTATTAAACTTAGAGTGACGCCAGCTACCATCCTCATTCCATAGAAGATCATCAACAGACTTATATGGCCGGTTAGCTACCAGCTCCTCAATTGCAGACTCACCAATCCCCTTACAGGAAAGGAAAGATGGCATAAACTTCTTGCCTTCTAGAATAGTCCAGGTCTTATCAGCATGATTGATATCGATAGGAACAATCTTATATCCCAACTTCTTAATCTCACTGAATGCCTTCTTACGCTTTTCTGGTGAACCTGACATGGACTCAAGATAGGCACATAGCCATTCCTCTTCATAATGAGTCATCAACCAAGCGCAGTAGTAAGAGTCAATAGCATAACTGACAGCATGTGACTTATTGAAGCCATAGCCTGAGAAGAATAGAATCTTTTCATAAAGTTGATCGGCAACACGTTCCTTAACACCGTTATCGACACAACCACTTACAAATCGAAGCTTAAGCTCTTGGGCTTGCTTCTTCATAGCATCCGCCTTGGAGGCGGATCTCTTCATGATAGTCCGGCGAATCATGTCACAGTCTTCTTGCGGGAAGCCGGCAACGACGTTACAGAGCTCCATGACTTGCTCTTGGAAAATAATGGCACCGTAGGTATTCTTAAGTACCTTCTTAATCAAAGGATGTTGATAGTCAACATTCTCGGGGTTTGCCTTCGATCCCAAGTAGATTTTATGAACGTCGGCGGAGAGCGGCCCGGGACGATAGATACTCGTCAGAGTTGCAATATCAACAATACTTCTGGGCTTACCTTGTTCAAAGAATCGCTGGGCACCCTTCTGAGTCGCTTGGAAGATCCCTCCCCAGCGTCCAGAGTGGTATACCCGCTCATACACATCTTGATCATCAAAATTGATAACCTTCGGATCCATATGACTATCAAACCAGTTTTTCACATCATCGAATGTAGGTTCCTCAACACCTTCATGGCGTTGCAATACCAGCTCAATAGCCCGCTGCACAATGCGCAATGTCTCCAACCCAAGCAAGTCAAACTTAATCCAGCCGAATTCCTCGAGGTGCTTATAGTGCATACCTTCAACCCAGGGCGTTTGTACCTCACCCTTGGCCATAATCACTGGCATCTGTTCCTCAATGTTTTCAGAGACAATAACTCCACCAGCATGCCGACCCAAAGACTTGTTCTGCTTGAACAAGATATTGATAGGTTCAGCTACCTCAGGGTATTTCTCAATAAAGTCGCGGAAGCTTTGGCTGTGCTTCACTGCATCATCGTATAGCAGAGTAAACAGGTTCTTGTCTGTCCCCTTCTTAAAGACGGCACGCTTTACATCAGCCTCAACCGGACCCAATGCCTTATTGACCTCATCAAACGGAATTCCATAGAATCGCGAAATATCCTTTACCAATGACTTGAGCTTAAACGTGTTGTAATTCGAGATAGGCACGATGTTTCCGGCACCGAACTCCTGCTTCATAAGATCAATCAATAGATCTCGATCCGCCACGTCACTATCAATATCGGGGTATTCCTCGCGATACCTGGAAAGAAAGCGTTCAAATAGAAGCCCATATTCCAAT
>Ga0163180_10000659_pt1 | contig 19972 bp, 15 predicted proteins | sample AtlANTMetagenome_2_FD_109647 | JGI IMG/M metagenome (GOLD analysis project Ga0163180, IMG submission 109647) | Marine eukaryotic phytoplankton communities from the Atlantic Ocean - Atlantic ANT 4 Metagenome | ecosystem: Environmental > Aquatic > Marine > Oceanic | place: North Atlantic Ocean...
CCCCTGCTGGTGATTAAAACCGGGGATCCCGGCACCCTTTATGCGCTCTTTCCCCATTGCATTTTCTGCCGCCTTCGGCGTGCTGGGCACCCTTTGTGCCGTACCTGAGGATTTCCCGATCATGGCGGAAGACCTCAAGGTCTCCCTCTTCGCCCGGGATCCGATCGTGCGAAATCCCTGCGCCCTCACCTTTGACGCCCAGGGACGTCCCTGCGTGGGCATGGGGCCTCAGTATCGTTCCCCTGCTCCTGATACGCCCCCCGACTCGGTCTGGATCCTGCAGGATACGAACAATGATGGCATCGCCGATGCCCGCCAGCAGTTCGCCACTGGCTTCAATGCCATCCAGGGCCTTGCCTGGAAGGGGGACTGGCTCTGGGTCGCCAATGCCCCCGGATTGACCCGCGTTCGCGATACGGATGGCGACGATGTGGCCGACGAATACATCCGGGTCTACACCGACCTAGGGAATCTCGAGCATGGACTGCATGGACTGAACTTCGGACCTGACGGGCGTCTCTACATGTCCAAGGGCAACTCGAAGGGACTGACCATCCTGCCAGACCGTCTTGCTCCGGCAGCCTTCCGTGAATTGTGGGGCATCGAGGTCCCACCCGGGACACCGGAGCCACAGCCAGTCGCCTTCACTTCAACAACCTATCAAAAGAACTACCAGAATCCCCGCGACGACTGGGGTGTCACCGGAGGAATCCTCCGCTGCAACGACGACGGCTCGAATCTGGAGATCATCTCGCGGGGCTTCCGCAACCCGTGGGATATTTCATTCGACGACCGCTTCGACTGGTTCGGCACCGACAATGACCAGACCATGGGCGACAAGTTCTTTACTCCCTTCTTCGGCTCCCACTTCGGATGGGGCCATCCTTGGAGTTACGACTGGAAAGGTGATGATCATCTCCCCACCGCCCCCTCCAGTGGCCCACTCTTCGAGGGTTCGGGGGCAGGTGTGATTCACTGTGCCATCCCGGGATACCCCGATAAGTACAACAACGTGTTCTTCGTCAGCGACTGGCTTAACCGTGAGATCTTAATCTACCGAAGCAGATGGGATGGGGCCTGGCGCAAGCCGGACCGCCTGGAACTCGAGGTTCTGGCCCATGCCGGGGGCGGACGGACCATGCCCCTGAGCAAGGGCCGGTCCTTCGACCCCGTTGATATCGAGATGGGGCCCGACGGCGCAATCTGGATCACCAGCTGGGGCCGACAGTACGGAGCCCACTATGAGAATGACAAGCTCGCCAATGAGGGCCGGATTTATCGCTTCTGGCCCCAGGGCTACGCCCCCCTTCAGAGGTCAAGGGATACGCAGACAGTCCAGGGACTCATCGCCGACCTGGGAAGTCATCTGCCTGCCTGGCGTACCAACGCCCAGGAGGAACTGATCCGAAGAGGCGAAAGTGCCGAGCCCTCTCTCCGGGCTGCCCTCCGGAATCCAGCCCTTCCCGTCGCCCTCGAAACCTGGCTGGTCTGGACCATTGGTCGAATTAATCCCGAGGCCTGGTTCGGGGAAACCGCCAACCGGAAGATCCAGTCGATCCGGGTCGCGGCCTTCAACGGCAGACTGCACCCGGCCATTCAACAAGCACTCTCAGACGAGGAACCGAAGGTTCGACTGGCGGCGGTTAGCGCTCTCAGGGAGCTTAAAGCCTCGGGTTCAACTGCATCGCTCCTCGAACTGGCTTCTCGTGAATCTGACCGGATTGTCTACTACGCCGCGTGGGGGGCCCTCATCGACCTTCTTCCTCCCAACCAGCGCAAGGCTCTCCTCGCCGACAAGAGACCCCGGGTTCGCCTCGCGGCCCTGCTGGGCCTCCTTGAAGAGGACTCGCTCTCCGACCGGGAGATTGAAAGGCACGCCAAGGACTCCCATGGCCCCATCGCGGATCTCAGCACCCGTCGCCTCGGAGGGAAACACCAGTTTGAACATCGCGGGCGCCCCCTGACTGTAACTGGACAGCTCCAACCCCCCGAACCTCTGGTGATTCCCTTCTCAGGCGTCAAGGCAAGTAGCGGTCGCGCATACCGGGCTGCCACCCTGCGTCCCGGTACCCCCTGCTACACCGACCGCTCCTATCGCATGACCCGTGTTCCTCCAGAACTCGAGGGACTGACTTTCCTCCAGACTGCCTGCAGTGATGCAGACGCTGAGGATGGGATTACGGTCACACTGAACCTGAGCTACCCCTCCACTGTCTATTTCATCGATGATGCCCGTGCCGAATCCCTGCCCAACTGGGCCCGCAGGCAATGGAAACCAACCCCTCTCCTGATCGAGGGCGATGACCCCCGGACGATGAGAGTCTACCGTGCCGATCTGCCTTCCGGCCCCCTCACCCTCGGAACAAGTCGCGATGGGATCAAGGCCAGGAAGGGCAACTACATCCTCGCTGTTCGGCCCAAAATCCTTTCTCCTGATGGGACGACCGCCACCATCGAGTCCGTTCTACCCCTCCTGCCCAAGACCAACCTCGAGCGTGGCCAGGATCTCTTCTTTAGCGTCCATGGAGCGAATTGTGCCTCTTGCCATCAGGTCAGGGGGCGCGGTAACAATCACGCTCCCGACCTCAGCGACATCGGATCACGAGCGAGCGCCAGAGTGCTCTTGGAATCCATCCTCGATCCGAGTGCCAGCATCGTGGAAGGTTTCGCCGCGCAGGTCATCTCCACCCGGAGCGGCAAAGGCTATGCCGGAATACTCCTCGAAGAGACAGGCAAGCACGTCACCATGGCCATGCTTGGGGGGAAAACGTCCAGAATTGAACGAGCTGACATCTTAAGTCGAGAGATCCTTCCTGTCTCAGCAATGCCTCCCGGATTTGGTGCGATGATGACCCGCCAGCAACTGGCCGATCTGACGGCCTGGCTGATGAGCCTCAGGAAACCTGAACCAATCAGTGCCAATGAGGAGGAGTTCACGTTCCAGCAGGAAGGGAAGGAACTCCACCTTCACCTGGGAAAAACCCGGGTGGCTACCTACCTCCTTGGTCATGAAAAGCTGACCCGGCGCGCCTTTGTGAACGTGCGCACTCCCTCAGGCATCAAGATTACCCGCAATTTTCCTCCACGCAGGCCCGAGGATATCGATCCCAGCTCCCGCGACGACCAGCGTATCATTCATCCAGTCATGCACCCGGGACTCTGGATGAGCTTTGGGTGGATTGACGGTAATGACTACTGGCGGTTGACGTCAAAAGTGCAGTTCGAAAAGTACCTTGAGGAACCTGCCAGCTCTGGACGGGAGGCGACCTTCTCAACCCGGGACCGCTACCTGGACGAACAGGGCACCGGGACGGTCTGCGTGCAGGACACAAACTACCGCTTTCGTCGTGTCCCCGCGGGCATCCAGATCAACTGGGAGGCCACTTTCTACAATGAGGACAGAGACTTTCTCTTTGGAGACCAGGAAGAAAGCGGACTGGCCCTCCGGATCGCCAGTCCCCTTCGGGTCAAGGGTGGCAACGGTAGAATTCTAAATGATCGTGGCGAAAAAAACGGAACCGGCACCTGGGGTCGGAAATTCCGCTGGATCGACTACTCGGGTGTGATCAACGGAAAGCGGGCAGGTATCCTTGTAATCCCTGACCCGGCAAATCCCCGTCCGTGCTGGTCTCACAGCCGTGACTACGGAGTCCTTGCCTCGAATCCTTTCCCAAAGCAACCCAGCGAGCGGCGGGAGCCCTACATCACGACCAGGGTGAGGAAGGGAGAGCGACTTCGGATGGCCTTCACCATCATAATCCATGAAAGCGAAGACCAGAAGTTTGATCAACGCAGGATACTTGGGGACTTTCTGAGGTAACCGGGCCTGGCTTCAGGCCTCCACAGGCTCCGTGTGGCAGCAGGAACAACGACATAGGTTGCCAATGTGCGTCACAATCAGGAAAATCCCTCCAACTGTTGTCAGCACACTCGCGAGGGGAACGTGGATCCGCCAACCTCCCTCAGCATCCGCTTGAATGGAAGGGCAGCATGCATCCACACATCCCTCCTCATCCGAGCCTGAAGCGTCCGCCAAATCCGATCCGGCGCATTCTGATGCCATCTCACATTGGCCCTCTTCACACTGGCCCTCTTCACACTCCGAAAAACTATCAGATTCAGCGCAATCCCCGGTCGCCCCATCCTCCGCATTGCCAGTCGTCGCCACGGGAGCAGGACTCTCTTTCCCAAGGCTGGATTCAAAACCCGGGGCAGCGGCCCCTGTAAGGACGAATCCAATTCCCAGGAAGCAGGTCAGGATGACCCACTTCCTCCGGTGTCTCTTGTAGCCAGTTGTAACCGTCACCGCCGCCAGAGGAACCACCAGCAGCGCCATGATCCAGTGCGATGCCGGATGCGACCAGACCTTCCCGAATACCGGAAGGAAGAGCAGCAGGAGGGGAGTCGCAGCACAGTGGATTGCACAAAGAACCGAGGCGAAAACGCCAATCCGGTCACCACTGACAGGCCATGGAAACCACGACCAGTAGACGGTGCTATTATGAACTCCCTGCACTGAAAGCCTTCTACCAGCAATAACAGCCCGATATCAACTGCAAATAAGTCGCACTTGAATCATAGCCTTTCCGAGGACTCTCCATCCGGGGATGGCCGGAAATCTCTGCATGTAATAGCCTGACCACCAGGTTTTCTCATTTCCCCTTCGATCCTTGTAAGACAGAGCCGATGCCCTGTCCTCTCCCATGAACATAATCCGGACACAGGCTACAAACCGGCGCATTTCGCCTTGCCCACTTGCTGAAAATCCGCATTCTTCGCGGCCCATAGTCGGGGCGTAGCGCAGTTTGGTAGCGCGCTTCGTTCGGGACGAAGAGGTCGCTGGTTCGAATCCAGTCGCCCCGACCAAAAAGCCACCCCTCTGCGGGTGGCCTTTTTTGTCCCCGCTGACACCCCTAGCTCTTTCCAGTTCCCCGCTGCTGTTCCTCCCTGTCAATCTTCTCCTCCAGACCCCGACATAATTCCTCGAACTGCCCTGCCTCCCCGGGAGCAAGACCAAGGGGGTCGAAGCGGGCCTTCCAATGATAACTGATCGCCCGCTGAAGGTCATCCTCGATACCGGGAAGAATCTCCCCGAGTCCGAGGATCCACCCGGTAAAGGTCCTCCCTTCCTTCCGGGGGCCGAGGCACCTCTCAGCGAAACGGGTAAGGCCGTGAAGGGGAGTTCGTATGGCATATTTCCGTCCCGCCTCCCCATCTTCCTGAGGATGGCGGATACGACCTTTCCACAGACGTATCACCAGATAGAACAGGAGAAGAGCTACCACCCCCAGAATGGATCCGTTGATCAAGCCGGTGTTCCCCGGCAAGGTCCGCCAGATCAGGAAATCTTCACGTATCTTCTGCCACCAATCCAGTAGCGGACGGGACCATCGCAGTCCTGATCCTTCATAATCCAACCATCTGGGAATGGTCGCGTCAAAATCCTCCCAGTGTCCATAGGAGGAAGGAGCCACCCCATCGGGAATCTCGTCGGGAGGAATCACTCCATGCCAGACCCGGCACCAGGCGTGAGCATGGCTCCCCCGCAGCAACCACTCACCCTCCCTTGTCTGTTCCTGTCCCGAATAACCAACACAGTAACGCGCAGGAATCCCTGCTTCCCGAAGGAGCAGGACCGCCGCGGTGGCAAAATACTCACAGTGTCCAACCTTCGTCTCACTGAGAAACCTGGCCACTGCAGAGCTCCTTCGGCTAGCACGCTCATGCCCAAGAAACATGCTGTAGGTAAACTCCTCGCTGAAGAATTTCTCCCTGATGACCCCTGTAGCTTCCCGAGCGGTGAGCCCCCTTAATCCCCAGTCCTCGCACACCTCCCGAATCCCCCTGCGCTCGGGATCCGCAATCCACTCTTCGTCCGCGTCCAGATGCCCGGGGATGCGCTCAGCCAGAGGAACCTGCAAATCAAGGTGGGGATCGGGCAGGGCCTCATAGCGAGGAGAGCCACCGGCAAGAACCTCGAAAGAAACTGCCCCGTAATCGGGATTTTCCAGCCGTACCGTCCCAAGCGAATTCGCATCAATCCCTCCATCCGTAACCTGAAAACCTGAGAGTCTCTGGGCAGACGAAGGAAGGGGAAGGGGTGTCTTGGTGTCAACCCTGCCCCTCACCACCAGTCTGCGCCTGCTCCCGGGATCCCGGGAGAACTCCTCGTTTTCGAAGGCAAATTGCATCAGACCGGTATCCATTACACGGTCCCACAGAGGTTCATAGTCTCCCTCCCGCTTGTCGACCTCAGTCCTTTCCGGGTCGTCACCCCTCTTGTTCCCTGGCAGGGATCCCTTTTCCCCACCCCCTCGCTCAGGAACCGGGCGATGCCACCACTGACTCCCCGTGTAATGATTATAGACGGCCTCCCGGAAAAGACTCGAAGCTTCAGCTTCCGTGTCATGTATGCGCCACCGGATGCTCTTCGACTGCTTGAGCATCCCGAGTTGACCGATGGCAGTCTGGGACAGATCTCCGGTCGTATACACTCCGGAAAGACTGCTGTAAGCGCCATCCAGGGTCCTCCATAGGCTCTTGAGGCCAAACGACCCGCTCGCCCCCAGGACAACGGTCACCAGGAGGGCGATCCCGGTTCCGATGGGCCGCAGGCGGCTGACCGGGCTGGCAAAGATCAACATGCAGGACGCGAGAAAGATCAGGCCCGCAAAAAAAGCCACCTCATCAATCCGGCTCAATGCAGCAGCAACCATGACGAGGCAGAGATAGGGATACCCCACGTGAAACTGGACCGGCTCTACCCTGCGACCTGCCCTGCGGTCGAGGAGCATCTTCCGCCTCGCAATCAGCGAAAAGGTATTAAGCGGCATTCCGGGCTCGGTAGCATAGTTCTGCGCGAGTAGAACGGGCAGAAGGTAGACCGGCATCCACACCAGGGCCTCAAAAAGAAGAACCTGTCCTGAACCCTGTAGCCACGCCCACAGGAGAGTGAGAGTTCCAAGGGCGACAGAAAGATACCACGCCCGGACAAAAGCTCCTTCCCCAAAATCCCACCGTAGTGTGGTCCAGAACCGGGCCTCTACCAGCAACGCACAGACGAGGCCCACCACCGGATGCCCGGTTACTCCTCCCCAGAAGAGCAGAGCCCCTCCCTCGAGAAGGCGGGGAGGGCTCTTGGGGTTATTCAGGCGATGGTTCATGATCAGAGTTTGAGCAACCCTTCCTGCACATAGGGCGGTTCCAGCAGGAGATGACGGCAGGGCAACGGATCAGCCTCCATCATACCCCGGGTATCCTCGATCCGGTGGGTGAGAATCAGCGCAATGATATTAATCCCGGCTCCAACGAGAATACGGAGGAAGTCCGCCCTCTCAGGAGTCCACCCCGTGAAGATACAGACACAGGCCGTCAGCCGGTCACCATGCCGCTTGACCAGCTTCTCCAGGTCTTCAAGACACTCCCGGGGGCCGGCTTCCACCCCCGCCAGCACCTCGAGAATTTTTTCGGAGCTCCCCTCCCCCCGCCCGGCCTGCACCAGGGCAGCCTCTTCCCTGACCAGCATGAGATCGAGCATGCTACGCCTGGTGTCGATGGCACAGGCAAAGGAAGCTGCCACCGACACCGACTCTTCAAGGAGATCAATATCCCCAGGTTCAGTGAAAGTATCCAGGAGCAACCCATAATGTGGGAAATAGACGTCTTCGAATTCCTTCACAATCGGTCGCCCGGTCCTGGCCCAGCTCTTCCAGTGAATACGACGAAGAGCATCACCGCTGCGATAGTCACGCAGCCCCAGAAATTCACCCGACTGCCCGATGGTATTTGAAACCGCTTCGCCCCCCATTTCAAAGCAGGCTTCTCCGGATAAATCGAAAGAAGGCAGGCGATATCGCCGGGGAAACACGACCAGGGTATCTTCCTTTGCCCTGACCCTGCAACAGCGCTGGAAGAGCCCGAAAGGATCAGGCAGTCTCGCCCTGAGATCGTTAAGGTGAAACACCCCACGTCGCCGGGGAATCAGCCTCATCGACAAGCGGACAGGCTTATCCGGCACCACTGTCCGATATCCTCCCTGTTGCTCACCCTCAAAAAGAATTCCCCGCTCCATGAGCCAGCGCCAGCGATAGTAGACGAAAAAACGGTCAAAGGCGTTTCGCTTCTCCTCACCGGGTTCCTGTGTGAAGGCGAAATGAGGTAGTGAAGGCCGCGAATCAGGAGGACGCTCAGAGAGAAGAAACCCACGAACCGGGTGCCGCCCCAGGTTGCTGACAACCACCATGTAGGACAGGGCTTCCCCGGCAGTCGCATAACGAGGCAGCTCTCGCCGGGCCGATAACCGTGCACGGCGGGCGAAACACCATAGAACCGAAATCACGAGTATTCCGAAAACAAGGGAGAAGATCTGGTAGAGGGTGGACTTGGAGAGATCGATACCGAGAATGGCCGTCAGCAGTAAAAGAGAAATAATCACCCATCCGGTAGCAGTCACCCTGCGGTTGAAGAACAGGGAAAGAGACGCGCCTCGTGAGTAATTTCGATAGAGAAGTCGATAGAACCAGGTCACCCGGGGAGCTGGTTTCCTTGCAAGACTGCTGTCACCCATTACTTGATCCTCCTTGCTGGGCAGACCGCCCCTGCTCTTCAGGCCGGCACGGGAATGTCCTGAAGCAGTTCCTCCACCACAATTCGGCTGGTCCGGCCACTATACTTGGCCTCCGGTTCGACAACAAGGCGATGAGCAATCACATCCACGGCAAGATCCTGAATAGTTTCCGGTACGACAAAGTCCCTCCCTTCGAAAAGTGAAAGAGCCTGTGATACCCGCATGAGCGCAAGGGAGGCACGGGGACTGGCCGCCAGTTGCACATCCTTGCAGCTCCTGGTCGCGGATACCAGGGCTACGATATACTCCTTCAGTTCATCCGTTAGCCGCACATCGCGAGCTGCGGCAATAAGCTCTATCAACTGGTCCCGGGTGGCCACGACCTCCTGTCGCTCAAGGGGATGATCCCGAGCCTGGTCTGAGAGAATCGCAACTTCATTCTCCGGCTCAACGTAGCCCAGGGCGCACTGCATCGTAAACCGATCCATCTGCGCCTCGGGCAAGGGATACGTCCCACGAAACTCCACCGGGTTCTGGGTCGCTACTACGAAAAAGAGCCCTTCCAGTTCATACTGTCGACCGTCTACCGTCGCCTGCCGTTCCGCCATCGCCTCAAGAAGAGCGCTCTGAGTACGGGGTGAAGCCCGGTTGATCTCATCGGCGAGAAGAATATCAGTGAAGACCGGGCCGGGCCGAAAACGGAATTCCTGCGTCTTCTGATCATAGACAGAAACGCCCAGCACGTCGGAGGGGAGAAGATCCGGGGTAAACTGCAGGCGGGAAAATTGAACGCCCCCTACCGAGGAAGCTATGGCCTTGGCCAGAGTCGTCTTTCCTGTACCAGGAAAATCCTCAAGGAGGAGATGCCCACCTGATACAAGGCAGGCCAGCACCCTGCGCACCGTGCGTTCCTGTCCCAGAAGTACCCCGCACACGGATTCCTCCAGGCGACGGGCCGTTTCGACGGCATTCTCAAATGCCGGACGCGTCAGGGGAACTATTTGGATTTGTTGGTCTTCACCCATCCGGCGAGATCACGCTTGCTCCGTTCAACATGTCCTCCAAACAGGGATCGCACAAGGGCGCACTCCTTTTCCCCAAGCTGCGCCTCAACTCGTTCCCAGACCCTCCCGTTAAGCACCTCACGCCCCTTGTTGGTCGCAAGACGAAGTCCTATATCTACCACAATGCGGGGACCCTCACTGGTGGCCACCACCAGATACATGGGGTAATCCGGGGCGCCTCCCTGGCCCGAATCAACTCGCAGGCTGACCGCCGCCCAGGCCTTTCCTGCCTGCACGTGGACCTCACGATCTGCCAGAGCAGCCTGCTTGGTGCCACGATATTCATAACTCATGGACTTGAGGGCGTCCCAGATACCCTTCTCAGGATCGAGAAGCGCCCCACACGCGAATAACTCAAGCAGTTTGCCTTCACGCAGGAGACTACGGAATTTTCGGACCAGCTCCTCTGCCTCCTCCTTTTCCACTACCGCACCGTCCGGCGGGCTCGCTTTCAAAAAGCGGCTCTGAAGGTCAGCAGTTGCTCTTCTGGTCAACTCCTCCTTCTGTTCCTCGAAACGCCGGTGTAACTCGGTTTGCCGCTCCCGCCTCGCCTCGTCCACCTTGTCAAAATTCCCACTTGTGGTCACCCCCGGCGAAATGGCCCACCCGGCATCATCCCGGATGAGAAGAAGGGGTGTGAGATTCAGCCGTTCGATCTGAGCAGTGGAAATGAGCTGGAAAACGAGAACCCCCGCATCCCCGTGTTCAAGCACTTCAAGCAGTCTGCCATCGGAGGCCGCCTTGTCGCTCTGGTGGAACTCATTCCAGAATGCTCCAAGATCCCGGTAAGCCTTGCGTCGTTCCGGCGCGCTGAGATCCTCACTGCGGTAGGCGAAACGGAAGAGGTCTTCCAGCGATCCTTCCCTGAGAATCTTCCCTACCTGATCACCGGCCTCCTTGAGGGTCCCGGCCCGCAAAGGCTGATAATGCTTCTCAAATTCTTCCTCAAACCTGTTGCGAATGGCATTATCCTCCTCGTAATCCTGATCCCGGAGGAGCGCCCGCTGAAAAGTTACCCGGTCTTCATCCGAGAGTCGCAGACCATTCGGCAGCTCGATAGTCCATCGCTTACCAACGTAGAGCAGGACGAAGCGCACCAGACTCACCGGTCTCCCACGCCTCGGGTCGAAGGTCAGGAGTGTCACCTCCGCATCGAGATCATCGCCCCCTTCTTCCTGCACGGCCACCCGGACGACATCCCGCCTGGTGAGAACATGCCAGTAGCCACGACGATCCAGGCCCTGCAATCCAAGGGACATGACACGCTGAAGGCGACGATCCTCCTCCGTGAGCTCCCCATCAAACTGCCCCATTAGAACCATCGCAGCCGCTAAATCCCCCTCCCGGCAGGCTTTGACGAAGGCCTCCACCAGTCGAACCGGATTGACCGTTTCCCTGCGAATCCGGGGTTCAACTTCCTTCATGCGCTTGCGCAGGTCCGCAAGCACCTCATCCTCAAGAGCGCGCAACCTTACCAGACGCTCAGCCCCCATCCAGAACTCCAGCACCTCGGCTCTCTTCTCCAGTCCCTCATCATATCCGAAATCGACATTGTCGAAACTGCCAGGGACAGGCGCAACCCCCCAGCCCTCCCCTCTTCTCTCACGCAACCCCACGGTCAGCACGTCCACTTCCAGCGGATCATGCCTGCTGACAGCAGCCAGAACCACCGCTGCAAGATCCCCGTCACGTTTCTCTTCAGCGATTTTCAACTCGTAATGGTTATCGCGGAGATAGCGACCCATCCGGCCAAGGCGCTCAGAAATTGCAGCACGGCGAATTTCTCCCGTATGTGGCGAAAGCACGCTTTCGTCCAGCAACTCTGCAGGAGACCTCTCATCGTTGCGAAGAGCATTCAGGAAGGCCAGGGCCGCATCCCCTGGTTCGCTCGCAGAGATCAACCCGGGACCAAATCCCGGAACAATCGCAACAAGGCCGAGCAGCCTCCCGATCAACATACCCCTCTTCACAATTCCTGATGAAAGCTATCCCGAGCCCGCAGTGACATCACGAACCCGGCCATCAGGTTAATGGTATTCTGCACATCGCCAAGGTCGGCTGTCTCAACTACCGAGTGCATGCAACGCAGGGGGAGTGAAACCAGAGCACTTGGCACGCCCTCCCGCACGGTGAATATTTTATCCGTATCCGTACCCGTGAAACGGCTGGATGCCTCATGCTGGATCGCGATTTTTTTAGAGCGAGCCACCTTTTCAAGACGCTTAATTACCAGGGGATGGTTCGCTCCCCCATGGGTAAGAGTTGGCCCACCACCAAGCTTAACATACCCGTGCTGGGCATTATCGATACCCGGAGTATCGGTGGCATGGGTCACATCCAGACAGAGGCTGACATCCGGCATCAGTCGATGGGTGGCCATCAGGGCTCCATTCCCACCGATTTCCTCCTGGACCGCATTGAGGCAGATCAAACGGAACGCCGTCTTTGCCTTTGCGGCAGCTACCTTCTTCATAACCTGCGCGATAATGAAACCTCCGATTCTGTTATCGATGGCCCGGCTGACTACTCTCTGCCTGGTCAATTCCATGGGCTCGTCCGCATAAACCGCCGGATGTCCGACCCGAATGCCGAGACCCGCCACTTCATCCGCAGAACTTGCTCCCACGTCGACCCACAACTGGTGGGGTCTCGGAGCCTTTTCATTGGCGAGATCTCGTCTCAGGTGGATCGCAGTATTTCCAATAATCCCGGCTACTTCTTTCTTATCACCAAAAATACGTAAACGACGACCGCGGGCGGTTGCACTATCGCTTCCGCCTAGGCGGTCAATCCGCAGGAAACCATCAGCTGTTACCTGTTTGACCATGTAGCCTATTTCATCAGCGTGCGCCTCCAGCATCACACTTTTCTTCCCGTCTCCCAGAGTGCCCCAGGTAGATCCGTAGGCATCGCACTCAACCTCATCAGCCGTCTTCCTGAGGTGGCGCGCCCATACCCTCTGGCCCGGCATCTCAAACCCCACCGGACTCGGGGTCTCCAGCAGCTCGAATAAAAATTCCCTGTCTCTTTTCGTCACCACAGGGACTCAAGCACAACCAGCACCGACCGCAAACGCAGAAAGGCCGGCACTTGGCACAACCACCCGCCGCAATGGGCAGCTACAGGGCGCATGACGCCTCCCTAGGTCTTAAAATCCCTGACCCTGAATGCCATCCAGCCCAGAACAAAAAGGGTCAGGTCCAGCCCGATCAGCGCCGTGTAACTTTCTGCCAGCTTGGCCCAGGAAACATGGTTCTCGAGAACATAGACCCAGTTACTCATGCGATGAGTAAGCAGATGCTCCTTATAGGGAGCCATGAAGGGCAGCATCTGCAGCACCGAGTCGACGAAAAGGACGCTGAGGGCAAGAATGGTTGCCGCCGCCGGCTTGATCCTGAGGCAGGAAAAGGCAAAGCCGATGGAAGAGAGCGTGCACATACTCAGGCTGAGCAGGAGCATGGCGAGGCACAGCCTCCCTGCCCCGGTGGTCACTTCCGGAAAAAAAGAGAACACCCTGAGTTCATAGTTCCATACGAAAAGGCCTCCATCCCACCCCAGGGCAATGGATGACATCAGGTAGCCTGAAACCCCGACGAACCATACAAAAGTCAGGGTATAAATCAGGACTGCCACATACTTGATGGTGAGGACCCGCAACCGACTGATAGGACGGGCCAGAACCATCCTCAGGTTCCCATCCTCACTCTCCTTGGCCACGATATCCCCCGAGACCAGGGCAAGGTAAATCGCGCCCAGCATTGCCATGCTGAAACCAAGCATCCAGTAGGTCACGGTGAGAGCTGAATAGTAGTGATCCACCTCAAGGCCTGCATCGGACAGGATCTTCCCCATCTCCTCGCGAGGCTTGTCGAGATGGAAGACCCAGAGGATGACCAGCTCAAGAATCAGGAAGGCCCCATAACCGATATAAGTGCGGCGACGGGCAAAGAGCTTCCTGAGCTCACTGCGTAATTGGATCAGGAAAAGCTTCAAGAACTCTCCTCCTTTCCTTCCGGGGTGCCGGTAACCTCCAGGTAAACGTCCTCCAACGAGCGACGCAGGGGAGTCAACCTCCGCAGGTTTACTCCCGCCTCGACCAGTTCACGGGCTACTACCGCGGGATCGGTGCCCTCCGGGAAACTCACCTTCCCTTCCTCTCCAAGTTCCCGCCCCCCGAGCCTACCGTAACAGGCCCTTGCCTGCTCAACCGGGTCGGCCTCTATTTCCAGCGTCATCTCCTCATCTGCAATTCCCTCCAGCCTTCCATCGTACACCTTGCGACCCTGCCTGACAATGGCCACCCGGTCGCACATCTGCTCCACCTCGGAGAGCAGATGCGAATTGAAGAGCACTGTCATCCCGCGCTCTTCCCGAAGTCGCAGGATGAAATCGCGAAACCATTTGATTCCCTCCGGATCAAGCCCGTCCGTGGGCTCATCAAGCAGGAGGAGCCTCGGTTCGGGCAGCAGAGCCTGGGCAAGAGCCAGTCGCTGGCGCATCCCGTGGCTGTAGGTCGAAACCCTGGAGTGAATTCGATCGCCAAGGTTGACCTCCTCCACAACACGCAGCGCAGCTTCCTCATCAAAGCCTCCCGAGTAGCTCATGAGCACCCTGAGATTGTCCATGCCACTGAGGTAGTCATAAAAGGCCGGAGACTCGAATATCGCTCCCGCCTGGCGCAGGGCCCGTGCCCTCCTTCGCTGTACTGACGCTCCACCGATGCGGGCCTCACCCCCGTCGGGCTCCACCATCCCGAGGAAAATTCCGAGAGCGGTACTCTTTCCTGCTCCATTGTGCCCCAGCAGGCCAAATATCTCTCCTCTTCGCACTGTAAAGGAGAGGTCGCGCAGGGCCGGTTTTCCCCCAAAAGACTTGGAGAGATGCGACGCCTCAAGGATTACCTCCGGATCAGCTTCCCTTGTCACGCGACGATCCTTCCCATTTTGGTATCCTCATCCGCTGAATCAGTTCCCCTGCGATCTCGATCAACTGCAGGTACTCCATGACCCGGTCAGGGCTCTTTCCCTTTATTGCTGCCCGCCAACCCATCTCTCCGATTTTTTCCTGCTCCTCTTCTGCATCCAGGAGTTCATAAGTGCTTAGGAGATCCGGGGGCAGCTCTTCCTTCGCCGCCTTGACCGAACGCCTGATAAGCTTCCGGCGACGATCCCCGGGAAGGGCATCAAAAAGCACGATGTAGGAATCGAGACCCTCGAGAAGAAGGGCCACGAACTTGTCTCTCTCTCCCGGGGATAACCTTGAATAGAACTCGTCTCTCAGCTCACTCAGTCGCATCTTGGCATCGGGATTGAACTCCTGCTCGACGAGCAGCGATACTATCTCCCTGATCCGTCGCTCCCGAACCTCGCGATCTTCGCCGGTCGGCTCCCCCTTTCCCCCGGACCAATCCGCGAATTCCTCATTCTCCACGACCTTTCCAAGATTCTCTGCCGTACTCCGCAAGCTCCGGAAATATCCCTGAGCGGCAAGAACCAGCACCCAGATCACGACGCAGATCAGGAAACCTTGGGAAAATACGCGGACCTTCATCTCAACAGCTGCTCGAGAACCTAAGCATCATCCCCATTCCCGCAACCGAGATCTTGAGGAGTCTTCCACTTATTTGGAAGACGACCGGCTCCCACTGAAACTGGCCCTCAGCGCGGCCCACGACGTCACTCGCATCGCTATGACAAGAACCCCGTAGAGTGTCATGCCGGTACCCACGATCAGGCTCAGGGCTACGATCTTCTGCCACTGCGTCCCGGACAACCATGGATCCAGCGCCACCCCGGCCAGCCAGACAGCTCCCCCCATCACCACGCTGGACAGGAACATCCGGAAAAATCGTTTCCACTTCTCACCGGAAATCTTCACGAACCCATCCATTCCCCGCCACAGAAGGACGACATTCACCCAGGCCGAAATTGCAGTGGCGAGTGCAATCCCCACGTGACCGTAGCCGCCGGGTCGCAGGAGATTGAAGAGAATCAAGCTGCAGATGATGTTCACCGCTACCGCAACCCCGGCCATGATCATGGGGCCCTTCGTATTTTCCCGGGCGAAGTAGGCAGGCTGCAGCACCTTGATCAGCACGTAGCCGGGCAAACCCAGCGCAAACCCCGCCAGGGCCCAACCAGTCTTGCTGACATCCTCCGCATCAAAACTTGCCCCTTCAAAGAGCCCTCCAACCAGCGGTTCATGAATCACGATCATGGCTACCGCGGCCGGGAGAGTCAGCAGCATGGCCAACTCCATACCTCGCAGAATGCTATCCGCGGCCTCGCTCTCGCGACCACTGCGAAGGCGACGGGTCACTTCGGGCAGGAGCACCACGCCCAGGGCAATTCCGATCATTCCGAGCGGAAGCTGGTTGATCCGGTCGGCATAATAAAGCGTCGAGATGGCTCCCTGCTGAAATGACGCAATCACGCCCCCCACGAGAAGGTTAACCTGCTGGATTCCAGCAGCGATGACACCCGGTCCCATCAGGAAAAGAAGCTTTCGCAATTCGGGATTCCAGACCGGTTTATGAACAACCATGGGGGCCCCGGCCCGGCTGCAGGCAAACCAGAGAGCCCCGAATTGCAGGAGGCCCGCCAGGGCCACACCCCAGGCAAGGGTCTTGCCGATCTCGAGATCACCCTGCCAACCCATCATCCAGATTAATCCCAGGGCGCTTACCAGCACGATATTCAACAGAATGGGCGCGGCTGCCGGCATGGCAAAATACCTCAAGGTGTTAAGCACACCGCTCAGGTGAGCCACCAGGGTCATGAAAAAGAGATAGCAGAACATAACCCGGGAAAGCTCCACCGTGAGGCTGAAGTTGTCCGGATGATTTCGATAGATCCGCAGGGTGGCATGACGGACTTCCGCAATGCTGGCAACCGGATCGATGGCCACCCTGACATGGAATGATTCCAGACGGTGGTCTTCAGGCAGAACGATACGCGCAAGGCCTCCGGGTTTCAGCCCGTAAACCACCCCCACGACCGCCTCGCCTTCCTTCGGGACAAATCGTTTCCTTGGGTCCACCTCCCGTTCCACTCCGCTCTGGATATCGCCACTCAGGCGCAGGCGGGTTTGGATGAAGCCGCTGGAGTCCAGGGACTGGCTATCTCCCAGGCTCATGGAAGATGCTTCCCCACCCAGCCTGACAAGCAAGGGAAGCTTCTTCCCTCCCTCATCAACGAAATACATCTCCTCCATTCTGGTGCGGGCAGACCAATGCCTGACAGCCTCCTCTGACTTGCCCGTGACCTGAAAATAAACCTCCTTAGCTCCCCTCGTATCGATCTCGCGTTCATGAAAGGCGTGCCCCGTACCGACATCGCCCAGTTCCTTTTCGAACTTCGGCAGAAAACCTGGCACGACCAGCATCATGAGCCAGTGCATGCAGGGAATCGCCACCAGGGTCAGGATCCCGACGACCCAGACCAGGGAAGAAAAGGTATTACGGGCAAAGCCTACGGCAGCCTCATCACCTTCTTCTTCACGCCTCCTCCCGAAGAGCGGCACGAAGGCGGCATTGTAGGCCCCCTCCCCGAAAATACGCCTGAACATGTTGGGAAACCGAAAAGCCGCCACGAAGGCATCTGCTACCGGCCCGGTCCCCACGAACCTGGCGATCAGGACATCCCTCAGGAACCCCAGAATCCGACTCACCAGGGTGAGCCCGGACACTGTCATCATCGCCCGCAACATCCGGACCCATAATGCCCGAATCTGCCCCGAAATTCAATGCTCATACTCGAAACCAGCGGTTTCAGCCCCCCCGGGACGCAGCGCGGCGCAGGCGGTCCATAATAGCTGAACCCAAACCCACATCGCTTACCGGCTCGGCTACTATAGCATCAACCCCTTCAGTATCGAGAACCCGCAGGGAATGAAAAAAACGCACCGCGGCTTCCGCCAGCTTCCCCTTGCCGGGGCTGAGAACTTCCACCCGGGACCATGCATGGCGCTCAAGATAACCATCCTTTGCATCGCCCCGGTAACTTAGGAGGGCATAGTTGCGACCCTCTTCCGGTTCGAACTCTTCAGGCCGGTCAAAGAGAAGCACCGGCACCCCGGGAGCATAATGCGACTCCAGGCCTCCCGGGGCCTCCGGTCGATTTCCAGTTACCGGACCAGCTTTCACCACCCGGCCGAACTTCCGGAGCTCCTCCCGCGTTACCGGACCAGGACGCAACAGGCGCAGGGTAGGTCTCTTTTCTCCTTCTTCCACGGCCACGATGGTGCTCTCAAGTCCATCCGAGCATGCTCCCCCATCAATGATGAGCGGGATACGCCCTTCCAGTTCTTTCATTACCGCGCTGGCCGAGGTAGGGCTGATCCGCCCAAAACGATTTGCGCTTGGCGCGGCAATGGGCCCGAGTTCCTTCGCGAGGTGGCGCATGACCTCATGGTTGCTCACCCGCACCGCCACGGTCGGCAGCCCGCTCGTGACCAGGTCGGGAACATCCTCGTGCCTGGGAAGCACCAGAGTAAGCGGACCGGGCCAGAAGGCCTTCCCAAGCTCGCGCACCACCTCCTGTAGTTCTTCCGGAACTACTGCCACCCGATCAAGATCCCGGATCCCGGCAAGATGCACGATCAGCGGGTCAAACGACGGCCGCTCCTTGACCTCGAACACCTTGGCCACGGCCTCCGTGTTGAAGGCTGTTGCCGCAAGCCCATAGACCGTCTCGGTGGGAACGGCCACCACCTCGCCGGCAGCCAGCAGCTTGGCTGCCTCCCCGGCAGCGGCTTTCCAATTTTCAAAGTCAGCTATTTCTACCCGTGTTTGCACGCCTTGTTATAACAAATGACAGTTAGGGTTTAGAATTTCGAATTTCGACCTTAAACTTCAGCTCCCATGACCGCCGGATCTCCATCTCCACCCAAAAATATCGTCCTGATCGGCTTCATGGGCTCAGGGAAGTCCTCCATCGCCCGGGAACTTTCCAGCGCGCTGGGCTATCCCATGGTCGACACCGACTCCCTGGTTGTCGAGCGGGCGGGTAAGCCAATCCATGACATCTTCGACCAGGAGGGCGAGGAGGCCTTCAGGGAGCTGGAGTCGACAATCCTGCGGGAACTCGAGGAATCCCTGCCCGCCCACCACATCATCGCCACCGGCGGGGGGATCATAGGACGTCCCACAAATCGCGACATTCTACGCAAGATAGGTTTCGTTGTCTGGCTGGTGGTTTCAGCCGGGGAAATCATCAGGCGGACGGAAAACAGCAGGGACCGCCCCCTCCTCAATAATGACGACCAGGCGGGGACCATCGAGCGTCTCCTCGATGAGCGTCGTGAGCTTTACCGGGCAACCGCACACCAGGAAATTGAAACGGATGAACTGACCTTCCCGGAAATTACCACCGGCATCCTTGAATCTGCCCGTTATTTCTTCTCCGAGTGAAGAGGGTTCGCTTCCCGGACCTCCATAAGACCAGAGCGCCCTGCCCCTTCCTCCCCGCTTTCAACAACCACTGTCAAACGCCATCGCCGTGGACCCAGTCATCGCCAAGAGCAACGTGCAGTTCATTGCCACCCGGCTCGGCTTTGGGGATTGCCGGATCGCCCCCGCCCGGAGAGCCCCCCACGCCGAAGAGTTCCTCCAATGGGTGGCAGAGGGGAAGGCTGGTGACATGAAATGGCTGGAGCGCAACCCGGAACGCCGGACGGATCCGCGAGAACTACTTCCCGGAGCCCGCTCGGTCGTATGTCTCGCCCTCAACTACTATCCAGGCCCCGGGGAACCAAACCCTTCCTACCGTATCGCCCGGTATTCCTGGAATGATGATTACCACGATGTGATCGAGGAAAAGCTTGCTGATCTTGATCTCGCCATGAGGGAGATGGGAGGAGAGCAGCGCTACTATGTCGACACCGGACCCGTCCTGGAACGGGACTTTGCCTCCGAGGCAGGTCTCGGCTGGAATGGCAAATCCACGGTCCAGATCCACCGCCAACTCGGCACCTGGTTCTTCCTTGCTGAACTCATCACGACCCTTCCTCTCCCCCCTGATACGGTCCACAAGAACCACTGCGGAACATGCACCGCCTGTCTGGACTCCTGCCCCACCAACGCGATCCCGCGGCCGCATTTCGTGGACGCTCCACGCTGCATCTCCTACCTGACGATCGAGCACAAGGGCGCCATTCCCCTGGAGTTGCGCCCCCTGATCGGCAACCGCCTCTACGGCTGTGATGACTGCCTGGATGCCTGTCCATGGAACCGTTTTGCGAAAACAAGCCGTGACCTCCGCTTCCACGCCCGCAAAGAAGTATTTGAACACGAACTGCGGGACTTCCTTGTTCTCAACGACGAGGAATTTCGCCAGCTTTTCCG
>Ga0163180_10000661_pt1 | contig 19928 bp, 18 predicted proteins | sample AtlANTMetagenome_2_FD_109647 | JGI IMG/M metagenome (GOLD analysis project Ga0163180, IMG submission 109647) | Marine eukaryotic phytoplankton communities from the Atlantic Ocean - Atlantic ANT 4 Metagenome | ecosystem: Environmental > Aquatic > Marine > Oceanic | place: North Atlantic Ocean...
GAATCAAGGTGTTACCCGAATAATAGAGATCATCAGCCATTGTTACCACACCATCAACAGGTGCATACACAGGCGTGCCCGTTTCATTGGCGATGTCCAAACCATAATGCGGCCATTTCGGCACGCCATTTAGAATGCGCTGACTACCGTAAACACCGGAAATAACGCCTTTCGCAGGCCACTCAAACCGGGTGAATAATGCATCTAAATCAGTATTACCGCTTCGCGCGTTAGCTACGTTGATATTGTCTTGCTTAATACGCGCCGTCACTTCTGCTGGCGGAGAAACCATTTTTTGCTCTAGCCCGTCAATTCGCTGAATGTTGTATTCGCGTTTTTCAAGGGTAATGTCTCGCTGCCACTTTTGGCCGTTGTCTAATTTTACAACCAACGTTTGCTGCAGTGGCGCTTCTCGTTCAAAGCCAACAACAAATTTTCCGTCTTTGTTGGTTTGAACAGTTTCGCCATTAAGCGTTACTTTGGCCCCAGCGGGAGCTTGCCCGCGCAGTAAGGCACCTTGCGTAAACTTACCGTTCAACACTACGTTTACTTGCTCTTGACTAGATAACGCTTCTTTTTGGCCGTTTAACTCTACATCTGCATAAGCAAATGGCATAGAGGCAACTGTGCTAATTGCCACTACACAACTCATTACACGAGATAGTGCGCTATGCAATGCGTTTTTTGAAAGCGTGAGTGCCATAGTTGTTTCCTTTCCCTATAACGAGCTGTGGTCAAATGTTAACCCTTTACTGTGGCGCCTTTACCTACGCCCTCATAAGCGATAACTTGGCAAACGCCATCAGGCGTGCGTTTCTTCTGCTCTTCAAGCAGATACTGCGCCAAACACTCAACTGTAGAGTCGGTTTCGATGACTTCACAATCTGACTTAGGAATTAATAGTTCAAAATAGCCTTGTGACGACTCGTAAGCAAAACAGTAGTAATCCGCTTCATTTGAAACTTGACCTTTAAGCTTTCTGTCGCTGTACGCTATTTCGTCTTCACGGGTTGCTATATATATGTCGGCCCAACGGTCAGCCCAATACTGCTGACTTTCAACACACACTTTGCCGTCAAGGATAATATCAATACGCGAACGGTGACCGTGCGCTATGCGCTGACAATTACCGTCGTGCTTTTTAAGCCCGTGGGTATAGTGATAATACGGAGAATTAATGACTTCCTCACGTAAATGCAGCGTGATGTTTTCAACGTTTTCTGGAAGATGAGTCGCCAACACTTCTTTTAAGTAAACGCCGACAGATTCCATGTTTATCTCATCAGAATAAACAAATGCATAAGCTTCAGCGGGGCAATGTAGCATGATACTACGCCCATCAATGCAGGTGAAGCGCGCTTCTACCTGTTCAGAATCGTCGTCGTGAATAACCTCTGAACCACTGTATTCAGCAGGTACAAGCAACTTGTGATCAACATATTCGTCGATTAGTCGCTTTAAGTTCTTTTTCACGTGACCAAAGTCTTGAACCATGCTCTCTTCGTTGAGCTCACCGTCCAAGATCACATCGACAATCCAGCTTTCCCCTACCATGCCGCGTTTTGGGCAAAGGTAAGAGAAGTCCATCACTGTCAAATCATTTACAAATAATTGCATAACACCCTTGAGTCGAGTTTATATTCTACTAACTAGTATACGTTTTTTATCTTTGCTTCGCAGCGACTAGTCCATTGAAGATTGGCGATTAAGCTGATCTTTTAAATTAGGTGGAATTCCACGGATTGTTAGCGTATCAGTAGCTGGGTCGTAAAATACCCGATCGCCCATTAATTTGCGTTCGAAGCTAAGCGATATACCACCGCCCTGACCGGTAAATTTAGCAAGTTGTTTCAGCGCTGCAGGGTCTGGCTGAATTTCTTTTTCAAGCGGTACTTCCATAGACTGTGTAAACGCAGAAAAGTTACTGCTAGTTTCTTCATTTTGTGGAAGTCGGTTAGCCAGTTCATCTACCGATAAACTCTCGCCCGCATCAATCTTTTCTTTAAAGTACGATTTAACTTCTTCTCTATGCTGGTGCTGCTCTTGCGGGTCTAGTGACTCACTGGCTAGGTAGGCATCGACCGTAGAAATCAGTTGTTTATTTTGCTGTTTAACATCAACCAGCTCTTCGCAGCCTACAAACTGCATAAAGAAGTCTGATACCTTACGTCCCATTCTACCTTTAATAAAACTAACGTAACGCTGCTGCTCTGGTTGAATATCCCACTGAGTTAAATCGAACCGCACAGCGAGCTGCATTTTTGCTAAATCCAAGTGTTCACGCGCAGAAAGGTCTAAAGAGTTTGTCACTTCAACGTGCGAGCGGGTATTTAACAATGCAATCATCAAATACTGTGTGGCTAAATACTCATACTGGCAGAAAATAAGAAAACCGGTCTCAACCGTACCCGTTTCTGCCAAAGTGCGAACTAAGCGATTGGTCGCTGATACCGAAAACGCATGGAATGCATCTTCAACGTTATCACCCGCCGCTTTTTGAATATCCATGTATTGCTTAAGGCCTTCCGCGAATTCTTCTACGTTCTCGGTGCTTTTTTGCGTAGTCGCTTCGCCTTCTTCGTTTTCCACGTTTGCTTCACGGGTAACTTCCGTCACGAAGTGGCCAACCCCTTTTCCAGGTTTAGCATTGAAACTGTGGTTTATTTGATGGGCAAGAAGCTCGATTTCCGGAGTAACAGCTAAGCAGTTGTCACGTGGAATTGCTTCAATTTTCTCTTCTTTGTTTACAATCAAACGATGTACAACAAAGTGATGAATCAGTGCACTCATAGAGTATCGGGTGTCCTGTTGCTTAAAAAGTGTCAGAAATATCCAAAGAATTGCGGGATTTTAGAATGAATGATTGTACTCACTCAAACAACGATTATAATCATTTTACGTGTAAAACCATTCTTTTTATCAAAGAAATCATAAAAAAGAGGCGTAGCAATGCCCCAACAGAGCCGCTATAGCAACGACGAATTCGAAACGCTAATGAATAACGTTATTCTAACCCTTGAAGAAGGCGGTGCAAACCGCGATCTTTCACTTATGGTATTAGGAAATGTCATTACGCACATTTTAAATACTCAGGTAGCCCCTGAAAATCGCGAAGCCATGGCAACGCAGTTTGCCGACGTACTCAAGAAAAGCGTTAAAAATAGCTAAGGGATTGCATGATACTTGCCGAATCACCTCGTCGCCAGCGTGTTACTAAACTGGTAAATTGGGGGCATTGGTTTGCCTTGGCGAACATTATCATCGCCATAGTTATTGCCTCGATTTTTGTTTTCTCATCACCTATGCCTGGCACAGGTGTCGGCACCTTGTATCTTCTAGCCAACTGGTTCGGTCATATTGGTTTTATGACCTTTTTTGGCTTTGTTATTTTTATCCTCCCTCTTTGCTATTTGGTTAACAACCCCAGAGTCATAAAGGTCAGCGCGTCTATTATTGCAGCTGTGGGGCTAGCGCTCTTGGCTTTCGATGCGTTGCTATTTAATCGCACAGGCTTCCATATTAGCTTTCACGCCGCGGATTTACTGCGCAGTGAAGCTCAGTCAACAATGGCGATAGAAAGCTGGCAACAGTGGGCATTTTTATTTCTTCTGTTTATCGTTTGGCTTGGCTTCCAGCTGGTCTTAGCCAATGCAATCTGGAAACGTGTTGAACGCTTCACTCGCCATAAAGTGGGCATCCCTGTTACTACATTTTTTGTCAGCTGTTTTGTTACCAGTCACGCTGTACACGTGTGGGCTGATGCCAAGTTGTATCAACCTATCATAAAGCAGGACAACATGTTTCCGCTTTCTTATCCTGCGACTGCTAAAACGACGATGTCGCGTTATGGCTTGCTTGACTTAGCGGCTTATGAAGAAAGAAAACAACTTCAGTTCAACCCTGATATTCACAATATTACTTATCCAGCCGAGCCGGTTTATTGTTCTATTGAAACAAATAGAAACTTAACCGTGGTTGTCCAGACTGATAACGAACAGGCGGTGGACTTAAGTAACATTAAGCGCAACACCTTAAACAAAGTAGCCAATTACTATTCGACGGCCAGCAGCATAGAAGGCTTAATGACTACTACCCTATTTGGTGTTCCCGAAATATACCAAGACGCTTTATCTCAAAAGCGTCCGGTGTTATTAGCACTTCCATTGGGGTCTGGCATGCCGGTCTCTATTCACAGCGATGAAGCGTTGCCGTTGCCTCAATTAGCGGGATATTTGCAACCACTGAGCAACAATCATGATGGTTTGCATATTGCGTTTTTGAAGAGTGCTGATATCGAAAGCTATGTGAAAAACACGTTAGCGCGTAAACACGATGTGATTGTTGCAACTGGCTTTGGTAGCGAAAGTGGCAAAGGCACGCTGTACAGTACCCTTAAACTGAATGCTAGCTTAGCCAGCACGGAAGATTTAGCGCCTACCATTTTAGGAGCATTGGGATGTAACGCCCCTGCTACGTTTTATTCTACTGGCCAAAGCTTACTTTCTCCTTCAAGACCATGGCTAGTTAGCACCTCTGGTGAACGCATTGTTGTGTTCCATGACAATAAGCGTACTGACGTACTTAGTAACGGCAGCTATGAAATAAGCGACATGGCGACCGGCAAGCGCAGTAAAGAAGCGCTAAATGTCGATTTATTAAGTCAGGCTATTAAACACCTATCACGATTCTCAACACAGAATTAAAATTCTGGCGGCAGACTAAGGAAAGTCTGCCGTTAAGCGCTTCTGTGTTATGTACAACCACTCAAGATAAGTTACGCATAACCACCCATCTAATTGTTTTGCATAACTAATATAGAAAACCAGCACTTTACGAAACACCGGCCCAAACGGGTTCTCGCAACACTCTGTGTTAAGGACGCAAACTAATAAAGACTATAGTTTTAGGCCATCTAGCTAGAGGTGTGGATGCCTACCCCCCATTGAATCCGATGGGTAATCCACTTTAGATATTACTGTGTTTTTTTTTGCCATAGCTGAATATGGAAGTCTGCGGTTACGCTTTTCAACGTTTCAACAATCTCATCGATTTTGCCGTTTGGCAGTTTCCAGTAAAACGGCGTCATTTTGATAAGTGCCAGCGCATGTTCTTCGCTTTCGAAATGGATAGGAAAGGAAAAACATTCATTGTAAACCCGTGTAAGCCCATCTCGTTCTTGGTTGTCGATTTCATGCTGTCTTGGATTGTCGTACACCTGCTGTTTAAGCTCAAACAGGTGTTCAGGCGCAGGATCGACCGTCACTAAAAGGCCATTGTTTTTAAGAGCCCTCACATATTCTTCATTACTCCCAGGTGCGAAAACCTGAATCATCACGTCTTGCGAGTTACCGCTTAGGGGTAAATCGAAACTGCTAGCAACAACGAACTGTGCTTGTTTGTACGCTTTAGCTGCCAGCTCTACTGCGATTTTGGCGATATCGCTACCTGCTCCTTCAACCTTTAAGCCACTCGCTGAAAGTCCTTGTACCATCGCATCCAAGTAACTCCCCTCACCACAACCCGCGTCATAAACCTTTATGGCATTCTTTGATGCTTCTTCATTGGCTGCCGTTTCATTTAGTACCTTTTTCACCAGCGTCACTAATTTATCTTTCAACGGCTTATAGGCATTTAATTGGTGGAATTCCCTTCTGGCTCTCACCATTGCTTTGTCGTCACCCGGAAGTTTCGATTTTTTAAATTGAACGGGCAAAAGGTTAACGTAACCAGACTTCGCTTTATCGAAGGTATGGTTGTTTTCGCAGCGAATAGGCGTTGTATGTAATGAGATAGGGAGTTTACAAAGTGGACAGTGCCACATGACAGGTTCTTTTTACTGAGAATTTGCCGTAAAGGATATCAAACCCGACACCTTTACGGCAATAAGCGTAACAACTTCACACGCCGAGTTAACACTAATACTGGGCGCTTTCGTGCTTATTTGGAGAACTTTTACACTACAGCTTTGCCAATGGATGTTGCTCTTCAGCCCATGGAGAAGTGAAGAAATGTGCTATTGCGCTTTGCGGCACTTCATCTACTGTTTTGTATTTCCACTGTGGTGACATGTCTTTATCAATCAAAAGCGCTCTTACACCCTCTTGGAACTCTCCACTTTCTCCACATCGACAGGACATATCAGCTTCCATTCTAAAACAGTCAGCCAACGTCATATTCGCACCTTTCTTACATTGCTCGAACACCAAATGCATAGTGATAGGAGAACCTTTGGCTAAAGTGCTTTGCGCTCTCTGTAACCACTTATTCTCACTCATGTCTGCGTTAAGAATGGCATGAACTACATCGGTAACATTGTCAGCCGAACACAAGTCATTAATAAGTGCCATATTCGGCTCAACGTTGCCATTGGGAAGTTCTTCAGGCGTTTTCATTGTGTTGATAATGTGCGAAACACTAGAAGCCAAACTTTCGCTGTCGGTCTTTTCCCACGTGTATTCTACGAGGGTATTAAGCAAAGTGTCTTTTTCGGTACTCGCCAGCAAACTGTCTGCAAGCCCTACAAAGCAAGCATCGGAGCCATTCATTTGGCCGCCAGTTAAACCTAGGAAGAGACCTGCTTTTCCTGGTAAGCGAGGTAGAAAATAGCTTCCGCCTACGTCCGGGTACAAACCTATCGTAATTTCCGGCATAGCAAGACGAGAGGTTTCGGTTACTATTCGATGGCTTGCACCGCATAGAAGCCCCATGCCACCGCCCATAACAATACCACTGCCCCAAACAACAATAGGCTTACTGTAATTGTGAATAGTATAATCTAGCGTGTATTCAGTTTCGAAAAATGTTTCTAAGAAAGCTGGAATTTGCCCATTAGCTTCCACCATCGATTTGTACATAGACACTATGTCACCACCGGCGCAAAATGCCTTCTCGCCAGCAGCATCGATCACAACAGCTACGATATCGTCGCGAGACTGCCATCGCTGAAGCGCGTCAAGCATGATGCCAGCCATTTCCAAATCCAATGCATTTAATGCCTTTGGCTTGTTAAGCGTTAAACGGCCTATTGTGTAGTCATTGCTAGACGTCTTGATTTCATCAACAATGACTACCGATTCCACATCTGTCATTTTCACTCCTTCCCATAGTCCATTAAATCGTGCCTGAATTAGTTCGTTAGCGAAGTGTACTACAGTACACTTCTCTCATCTGACAACAAACGTCTACCAATGATAACGCGCATAATTTCATTGGTGCCTTCCAATATTTGATGTACGCGAACATCTCTGAAGTGACGCTCCAACGGATATTCTTTGATATAACCGTACCCGCCGTGTAGCTGAAGGGCATTGTTACATACATTGAAGCCAACATCTGTCGCAAACCTTTTCGCCATAGCGCAATAGGTGGTTTTGTCTGGGTCGTTATTATCCAGCTTACAAGCCGCCATACGTACCATTTGTCTCGCTGCAACAAGTTCAGTAGCCATATCAGCTAATTAAAACTGTAATGCCTGGAAACCTGCAATAGGTTTACCAAACTGCTCACGTTCATTCATGTAGTCGCGCGCAACGTTTAGCGCCTGCTGTGCAGTTCCTACCGAGCAAGTTGCAATATTGATTCGGCCGCCATCAAGCCCTTGCATGGCCATTTTAAAGCCTTGTCCTTCCTCGCCAAGTAACCAACTAGCATCTAATTTCACGTTATCGAACGTGATCATACGAGTGGGCTGTGCATTCCACCCCATTTTTTCTTCGGCTTTACCGTACTCAATCCCGTCGGCATTAGCCGGAACCGCGAATGCAGATACGCCCTTAGGACCATCTTCCCCTGTACGCGCCATTACAACAAGAACATCCGTACTGCCAGCACCAGAGATAAACACCTTAGACCCGTTAAGGACATACCCACCGTCAGCTTTCGTCGCCTTTGTTTTTAGCGACGCTGCATCAGAACCAGCGCCAGGCTCGGTTAGGCAATATGATGCCAGCTTGTCACCGGTTACCAGTTGGTCACACCACATATCTTTAACTTCACTGGTGCCCCAAGTAGCAATCATCCACGTTGCCATGTTATGTATGGTTAACATAGCTGTAGTCGTGGTACATCCCATTGAAAGCTGCTCGAAGATTATGGAGGAATCGAGCCTGGATAAACCCAGCCCACCTGCACTCTCAGGCGCATACAATCCACAGAAGCCTAATTCACCCGCTTTCTTTATTGCTTCTACTGGGAAGTGATGTTCTCTATCCCACATAGCGGCGTTAGGTGCTAGCTCTTGCTGAGCGAATTGACGGGCGGTGTCTTCAAAGGCTAACTGGTCATCGGTTAATTCAAAATTCATTAGGCATACCCTCAATTGATTTGCTTTTGAACTACAATAACCAATACTTACCCCTTACGTAAACGTAAAGGTAAATTTTTATTTAAAAACATTGAGGGTTAACGTAAATATTTTGTGACGAGAAATGCTGTTTCTTTATAGACTCCAGCACGAAGCAGAAAAAAGTTATCCTTTTTAATAATGCACTTTTATCTCGCCGCTGATAAGCTAGGTTGATGTAAGCAAACCTTGTTTGGTCGCCGTGGAATTCAGAATAGCTATAGTAGAAGACAATGCTACTGCTCGGACTGCGCTTCGAGGACATTTAATGTCAATTGCTAACTTATCGGTAAGTAGCTTTGCATCTGGTGTAGAACTGAAAGCGGCACTTAAAAAGCAAAACTTTGAACTCCTGTTAATGGACTATCACCTAGGTCAAGGCAAAACAGGCGTGGAATGGATCCAGAGTTTAAGAGAGGCAGGCTTTATAAGACCTAGCACAGGCATTATTTTCTTAACGTCTGATCGCTCACCGCAAATTATTGGCCGTATAATGGATTTACAGCCTGACGTTTTGCTTATTAAGCCATACACCATTGCTTCACTAACCCGCCAAATTAACCATTACTTAAGTTATCGAGACTTTGTTAAAAACGTATTGCACGCGCTGGATAACAAACAACTTGACCGAGCAATTAGTGTCGTTAGAGCCAAGATCACCGAAGGCATTCCTCCTCGGCTTGTTGCTGAAATTAGAAAGCTTTATGCGCGTCTTCTTTTCGAGAATGGTGATTTACAACGAGCGTTGAGTATTTATGACGACGTGTTAACCCGCTCTGACAAAGTCCTTTGGGCACAATGGGGAAAAGTAAAGTGCCAGTACGCTTCGGGTCAATGGCCACATTGCAAAAGCCATTTGAGCCAAATGGTTAACTCTAGCTTGGCTCGAGACAAGGCATTTGAATGGCTTGCATCCATATCATTTGAACAAGATTCCTACGATCAAGTAGAAAAATACTTAAATGAAATTAAGTTTAGTGAATTAAGCCTACCAGCTGCAAAGTTAAAAACCATTGCCTATCAAAAGCAGGACAAGGTTGTAGAAGCCATCGATCTCTTACAGAAGAAACGGGCTATGCATCGCAGTGCAAAAGACAGGTTCAATGACTTTACGTTTGAGCTCGCTGAGTTCTATTTGTTTCTTGCAGAAGAGTCGCCTGAAACCAATAGAAAAGAAAGCTTGTCTCAGGCTAGAAAATTAGTAGGCATTGCCGGAAGAAGTCAGGGCGACCCGCAAACTTTACAAAAAAGAGACTACCTTCTGGCTTTCTCGGCTGTGCTGGACGGCGACTTAGAAAAAGCAGCACATTTGCTTGAAAGCGACTACGTCGACAACTACCTTCGCACTGAGCCGTCTATCCTCGTTATTGCCGCAAAAGTACATCACGGTCTTGGAGATGAACGCAAAGCTGGTGAGTTACTCTTGATGGCTAAGCGCAAAAACACAGAGTTACAAGCTATTTCAGAACAGGTTATGAATGACGAGCTGATTTTTTCGGGTGGAGAAAGGTTAGGTTTAAATCACGAACAGGCCATTTCTATAAACGAGGCCGGCACACAACTCTTTATCGAAGGCTTATTCAACAAGGCAATGAGGCATTTTTATGATGCTTTCCAACTCTCCCCCGATACCGCAGCATTTGGCTTAAACCTTCTTCAGTGCATGATTGAGTCAGACACAGGTGTTTACCGAAAATTTAACGTCAGACAGCTACTCGACAAGATAATGTCACTCCCCTTGAATGACGTTAACAAGGCCCGTTTGGAACAGCTTACTCTATCTGCTCAAGAACAGGCGCTGTAATGTTTAATTAGCAAATTACTAAAGCAACATCCATAACCTGCGTTATGGATAACAACGCACCGCTTCCAGAACGCCACTGTATTTCGCTGTTTATTACAACTTATTGTAAACCAGCGGGCCTTTTATTCTTGTTAGTCTGTTAGCGTTATTTTAGTCGGGTAAGTAAACTCGATGTATCCCAACGGCCGCCACCAAGCTTTTGAACATCTGCATAATATTGATCAACGAGTGCCGTAAGCGCCAAAGTCGAACCGTTCTTACGCGCTTCATCCAATGCAATGCTTAAGTCTTTACGCATCCAATCAACAGCAAAACCAAAATCAAAGCTGTTATTTAGCATAGTGCTGGCTCTGTTTTCCATCTGCCACGACTGAGCTGCGCCTTTGCTAATAACATCGACAACCGCATTACAATCAAGCCCAGCACGCTGGCCAAAATGCAATGCTTCGGCCAAGCCTTGTACGATGCCGGCAATACAAATCTGATTCATCATTTTTGCTAGTTGACCGCTGCCACTCTTACCAAGTAGCTGACTGTGTCGTGCATAATGTGCCATTACCGGCTCAACCGTGCTGTATACGTCTTCATCGCCGCCCACCATAATGGTCAGCTGCCCGTTCTCAGCCCCAGCCTGGCCACCAGAAACCGGTGCATCCAAGAAGCCAACTTGCTTATCTTGGCAGCTTTTATATAGTTCTCTGGCAATATCTGCTGATGCAGTCGTATGATCGACCAGCACACTGCCCGTCTTCATCACTGCTAACGCCTGTGTGCCCACATCTCTTACATCGTTGTCGTTACCCACACACATAAATACGATGTCAGCGCCTTCACACGCCTGCGCAACGGTATTGCTAGCACTGACTTTAGCGTCACCAGTGTTATAGGTTGAAAGCCAATCCTGCGCCTTTTGAGAGGTACGATTATAAACAGTGACCGAATAGCCAGCTTTGCTCAAGTGCCCTGCCATAGGATAGCCCATTACACCCAAGCCCAAAAAACTCACTTTCAAATTACTCATACAAAATATACTCTAGATACTTAACAAAGATGGTTGGATTACCTAAGAGTAACAGACTTAACAACAACAAAAATATAGGAAAATAATTTTGGCGCTCTATGAACACGCTATTACGTTGAACAACGGTGAACAAACTACCCTTGAACAATACAAGGGTAAGGGCTTTGAAATTTTAGGGTTTCCCTGCGATCAGTTCGGACATCAAGAGCCAGGTAGCGACGAAGATATTGCGCAATTTTGTAGCCTTAATTTTGGCGTTTCATTCCCATTATTTAAGAAAACAAATGTAAATGGTCCAGATGCCAATCCGCTCTTTGAGGAATTGAAAAACGAAGCCCCCGGTCTTCTTGGCACAAAACGTATAAAATGGAACTTCACTAAGTTCTTAGTTAATGCTCAAGGCAAGGTGCTAAAACGTTATGCGCCTACTGTAAAACCAGAAGCCATTGAGAAAGACATCGCTAAGCTTTTATCAGCGAATTAGTACGCTTTGCAGTTTAGATAGCCGCCGACATGGCGGCAGCGAACGAGCGTTTTGAAATATACCTAATGCGTTAGTGCTCAATACATCCCGCTAGATTTATTGATCTACATCTATGTAGTTTGAATGTGAATGTGGTAATTTTTTGCCGTCTAAGTGACTTAACTGGGTACTAAAATGAATACCTCTGCACGTAAAAAAGCGCACGATAACCTCGGCGACCAACAACACAAAAACATCGCTTTTTTTAGTACTCGCTCTTATGAACACGCTCTGTTTTCTGAATTGCTGGAAACATTAAACGGTGCTAGTGACAAAACCATCAATGCCACATTTTTTGAACACCCACTGAACGCTTCAACCGCAGCGAGTTGCAGTGGATTCAGCGATGTTGTTGTGTTTGTAAATGACGACATTAATAGGAAAACCATTGAAGCTCTAAAACACTGTGGCGTTAAACATATCGCGCTTCGCTGCGCTGGCTTCAACAATGTTGATGTGGATGCAGCAGCAAAGGCAGGTATCACTGTAAGCCGCGTACCCGCTTATAGCCCTGAAACCGTAGCTGAACATACAATTGCGCTAATCCTTACGTTGAACCGAAAAACACATAAAGCATACAACCGAGTACGCGAAGGCAACTTCAATCTTGGAGGATTGATGGGCTTTACGCTTCACGGTAAAACCGTAGGGGTAATTGGCACAGGAAAGATTGGACAAGCGGTTATACGCATACTATTGGGATTTGGATGCCATGTGCTTTGCTTCGATCCGCATCCAAACAATGATGTAACCACAATGGGAGCCCATTATGTAACGCTCAATGAACTACTTGAAAAAAGCGTTATTGTTACCCTGCACTGCCCGCTCAACGAACAGAGTCATCATATAATCAATGCTAAGTGTATTGATAAAATGCCTCAAGGCGTCATGCTAATTAATACGTCAAGAGGCGGGCTTGTCGATGACAATGCCATCATTAAAGGGCTTAAGTCGAAAAAAATTGGATATTTAGGGCTAGATGTCTACGAAAGAGAATCCGAACTGTTTTTTAACGATCATTCGCAAGACATAATTCAGGATGATATTTTTCAGCGCTTAACTACGTTTCCGAACGTTTTAATAACGGGCCACCAAGGGTTCTTCACGCTCGAAGCCTTAGAGGAAATCGCAAAAATCACGGTCAATAATATTATGACGGGTGAGAACGCGCTCTAAGGCGACACTACAACTATCTACGTATTAGCGCGCTCATAACCCTATGTAGTCCGTCACGTAAATATCCCAAGAAACTCTTTTTTACTGGCTTTTTCTATTTCTCTTTTTCTAGAATCAGCTGAAAATATTTTCCTAACCAAAGGTAAGGCGCTTGCCTATGATACTGCCGCTCTAGCGCAAGTAAGTCATCAAATTTGCTGCTTTGATGGGTTATATCTCGCATGTAATCATGGAAACAACGAATGCCTGCTTTTTCGATAATTTTGAAACCCAATGATTCACAATGTTCAACCACGCGGGTTGCACTTAACGGCTGTTTTGGATTCAGTCTAACTTGCTTTTTAACTTTCATCCCTTTCGCGATGTAATCAAAGTTTCCGTAGATAGCATTGGCAAACAAATTCGCATCTTGGTTGAAAAAGCTTAGGCTTAAACGGGACCCTGGCTTCATGTTCTTATACATAAAATCGATAGCATCAAAGGGTGCATCCAGCCACTCTAAAACCGCATGGCAAATCACTAAATCAAAACTGTCTAAATCCTCAATCTGCTGCAAATATTGATGCCTAATTGTAATATTTGGTGCATCTGCAAGCAGTGTCTCAGCTTGTTTAAGTACATCCTTCGACGCGTCAGTTAACACAACAGAATGCCCTTTAGAAGCAATATGCGCTGTCATTACACCTGTCCCCCCGCCTATTTCAATAGCGCGAACAGGCGTGGTTAAATAAGGCTCGAGAACATCACATAATAAGGTGTGCCTGAGCTTTCCCTTAGTAGTGCCATATATATTGCTTGAGAATTTTTCTGCAATACCATCGAAGATACGATCGTTATTCATATACTACAGTCATCGCTAAGCAGGATTGTCAATATCAATAAACTCGACAGGCACGTCGAATTGCTGCCCAATGTGCTCTCCTAAGGATTTCACACCGTAGCGTTCAGTAGCATGATGACCAGCAGCAAAAAAAGTTATCCCCATTTCCCTTGCCGTGTGTACAGTTTGTTCAGACACTTCTCCGGTAATAAATGCATCGACGCCCAGTTCAACCGCTTGTTCGATGAACCCTTGTCCACCTCCCGTGCACCAAGCAAGCTTCGATATAGGTTTTGATACAGGCCCCTCAATCAGCACGTCTCTCCCCAGCAACTTCTGTAATTTAACCTGTAACGCTGCCCCTTCAATTTCTTCTTCAAAATTTCCGTGCATAACAACGCCAACAGGCTTCACACCGCTCACTGCACTTATATTTTGAATGCCTAATAGCGATGCAAGTTGTCGGTTGTTGCCAAATTCAGGGTGTACATCCAGTGGAAGGTGATAAGCAAACAAATTGATATCATTTGACAGTAGCGCTTGAAGGCGGCGCTTTTTCATGCCCGCAATCACTTGTGACTCACCTTTCCAAAAATAACCATGGTGAACAATTAGCGCATCTGCCTTAGCTTCTATGGCGGCATCAACGAGTGCTTGTGACGCAGTTACACCGGTAACTATCTTCTCAATTTTACTTGCGCCCTCTACCTGTAATCCATTGGGGCAATAATCACTGATCTCGCTAACCCTTAACATTCCATCAAGATAATTTTGTAGTTCTAGGCGGGTAATAGACACAAGTCCTCCGGTTGAAAGTTAGACAAATTGTTCAAAAAACGTTATAAAAAGACGCGAACGTTTAGCATTATACCTGTAATTAGACAATTATGAGTGGTGAGTAGATCCAATTTTAGTTTTGCGACACTTGCTGGCTTGGTCGTTACGCTGGGCGAGTTTTTCTCAGCGTTATAGCAATTACATACGTCGCATAGCGTTCGTCATCTTAACAAAATAAAGAGCAAAAAAGCATGGCAAACTTAGACAAAGACGAAGTGATAGCAGCATTTACCGAAGCTTATGAAAAGGCGAACGGCAAAGCACCGTCTATTGAGAGCAAAAGTGGTTGGTACAGTGTAGATGGCGGTAAGAACGTCCGTTTAGCACAGCTTCAAGAAATGACAGCGTCGTTAGCTTCTGGCTCTTCTGACGCCACGAGTGAAAGCGAAGAGAAAAAAGCGCCAAAGAAAGAGGCAAAAGCCGCAGCGAAACCAGCGAAGAAAAAGGCACCTTCATCCAAAAAGTCAGGATTTTCGGTAAAGGATTTCTGGGCAGAAAAGCTCAATGCAGAGGCGCCTGGCGCAACCCTTCCTCGATAATTTTGCATAACCTGATTCAATATCTAGTTTAGCTACTGGTGTAAAAACGCAATAAATGTCGCATACCGTAAGTGTCGTTGAGGCACTTATGTTATGTGACCCCTTCACTATTTATTATGAAATAATAATAGCTTACCACTCTTTCTCAACTGAGTATTTAACGAGCGCGCTTGAATTATTTGCCTGCTAGCCCTTGGGCTACGAATGGAACTAGGTGCTGGATAACTTCTTTTATATCTACATGCTTGTGAAAGTCAGACTCAGCTATTTCTGTTAGCGCTTGGCTCGACGCCATTGAAAATACAAAACTTCCCATCGCAAAATGCAAGCGCCAGAATAGTTCTTCCTCAGGTAGATCAGGAAGACAACGCCTTATAGCGTCGACAAGTGCACGGATACAATCACCGTAATCATTCATTAAGAACTTACGCAAATGCCCCTGAGTTTCGTTGTAGCCACGTCCTAGCAACTTAACAAACGTAGAAGTACCCTGCTCTGAAATGGTGTTGAGGTTAAGCATAGGAGGGATCAACGAATACAAGAGTTGCTCAACGCCCTTCGCACCTTCCATAGGTGTCAAAGACGCCAAGCAAGACTCTACCTGCGGCATTAGGTGATCAAAGTACCTTTTAAACACGGCTTGAATTAAATTCTTCTTACTGCCGAAGTGATAGTTCACCGACGCCAAATTCACTTCTGCTCTGGCAGTAATCTCGCGCATGGATGTTTGAGTAAACCCGCTTTGAGAAAATAAGTACTCTGCCGCATCTAATATATCGGTTTTAGTATGCCGTGCCATATTCTTTTTATTATCTTTTTGTAGGTTAAAAATTTAACGTACGTCTGTGTTAACAATCGTTTTATCGGTCCTGAATTATCAACACAGACAAATTGTCGCTATTAAAACCAGTGACGCGCTTTGCTCATTGATTTTATAAACACGCGCTCAACAACATTTGCTGCAGACATCCCCAGTTTCTCTGCTACATTTTTCTTCACAGCATACTTAACACTAAATATTTCGCGTGCGGGATAATGAGAAAGAATATAGTCATCTGAGGTTGTGATGTCGTCAATTAAACCAAGCGACTTAGCTTTAATACCTGGCCAATACTCGCCTGTGGCGACTTTATCAATGTCCATATCTGGACGCTGGCTTTGAACGAAGTCTTTGAACAGTACATGAATCTCTTCAATTTCTTCTTTAAATTTCGCGCGGCCTTCATCGTTGTTCTCACCAAATACGGTTAGAGTACGCTTGAATTCACCAGCGGTGTGTTGTTCAAACTCAATATCATTTTTCTTCAATAGTTTATTGAAGTTAGGCAACTGAGCTAAAACGCCTATGCTGCCAATGTAAGCAAATTGAGACGCCAGTAATTTGTCTGCAACACAAGCCATCATGTAACCACCGCTTGCCGCCACTTTATCTACCGCAATCGTTAGTTTAAGGCCCTTTTCCTTGATACGCTGAAGTTGAGACGCTGCAAGTCCATAGCCGTGTACAACACCCCCACCACTTTCAAGTCGAACCAAGACTTCGTCTTCTTTATTCGCTACACATAAAATAGCGGTAATTTCTTCTCGTAAGTGTTCCACTTCATTGGCGTCCATCGAACCTTTAAAGTCGATGACATAAAGACGGGACTTCTCAGACTCTTCGCCCTGTTCTGTGATTTTGGCTTTGCTTTTTGCTTTATTTTTAGCTTTCGCTTCTTTTTTCTGTTCCTTGGCTAATTTCTTTAACGCATTTTTATCTAACAGAACCTGTTTCGCGTAATTTGTAATGTCTTTCAACTGCTCAGAAATAGACACGATCTCAAGTTGCCCTTTCCCATGCTTTTGCTTACTCGCTAAGCCAACAATGGTAGATACAACCACAATAAAAGCGATAACTAGCGTTACTGCCTTGGCAACAAACAAACCGTACTCGTACAAAAACTCCAAACTTTACTCCTAGTAAAATAAACGGGTAAGCGTCGTTGTTTACCCACAACGTAAATAGCGGCCTTGCTTTGTGAAAAGCAACGCCGCTTTGCTAATTACGTTATAATACCAGTCTCATCTTATTCTGACGATAGGGTAACTTGCTCTATCTTGTTAGCCTCTATCTCCTCGTCAGTAAAGAAGATATCTCTTAGCGTAGGCTGCGTAGAATAAAGCTGAGTTTGGTCTAAGAAATGTTCGCTGCCATACTTGCGAGATTGTGAGTAGGTCAGAATACCCCGTCCCTTGGGGCCTTCATCAGTGAAGTTAATAACCATAGCCCAACTGGTGCCATAGTTAATATGGTAGCCTTCAGCTTCTGCACTCATTATGGTGTTACTATTCACAGGCTCGTAGTTATGACGTGGAAGCAACGTACCGTTCCTGTTGCTTATAGCGTCAAACACGTTAAAGCCACCTTCAATATTGTGTGCACCAGCCCATGGTAGTTTGATACCAGACGCCGTGCCATCTGGCAGGCTTCGCTCAACAAACTGAACGTCCCCTAGCGGCGCGTCGAATGCGACACCTGCTTGCTCAATCACTTGAGTTGCTCTTGCCAATTGTTCAAGAGTAACGTCATTTTGCATCAAGCCAGAAGGCGTAGTGACTGGTGATTCTAGTGAAAACGGCGTCTCCCACTGTGGCGCTTGGTTAAACTGGAATGCAAACTCTCTAAACACGTGTGCACCAGTACTTGTAAGGTTCATGGTGCCATCCCAATCCTCCAACGCAGCACAGGCTTGTGAAACATCAACGCTAGTTCCGTCTACATCTACAGGTGTTGAACCTTGCGCGGCGCATAGCGAAAGCAGTGAAGGCAAAATATTCTCTGCTAAATAACTTCTGTTATTAAACAGTAAGCCTTCCACTTCGTCTGGCGTAAAGGTTCCGTCACTTCCCGCTTCGTTTTCAATAAACTGTTGGCCCATTCTTGAGCGTAGTGTTTGTTGATATTCCACGCTACCAAATAGCGGATTGCTTACAACAATTGGTGAGTTTAAATTCGTTAACCAATAGCTGTCGTTCGAGTTTTGAACTGAATCCGTGCCCTCGTACTTAGGCGCTTCTTCGTATGGAACGGGTCCTTCGAAATCAAACTGCGAAATGTTACCCGGTAATACGGTAAAGCCAGCAGCTGCTTTAGTCTGAATAAGTAACGGGTTTGTGGTTAGTTGCTCAATTGCGGTTTCGGTTAGATTCGGCACGGTTGAATCGTCAATGTAGAAGACTTGACCATCATCAGAGGCAGCCATTGTATTATTGAAAATAACACCGTCGTAATCTTTAAACGCCTGCTTAAACTCGTCCATGGATTTCGCCATATTCATGGCAAGCCAATGGTCTACAATATCGAAGTTAGGCAGATTTGCATCTTTTATGGCAAAGGCATTATTACCATTCCAATCAAAGTTACCAGGCACTTCAATCATTGGACCGTAGTTGGTGTAATACGCGGTCTTATTAAGCTTAATGGTTTGCCCTCCACCCACTGCGACATCAATTTGAAGTGGCTTTTCATAGATGGTGCGTCTGTTGCCATCAACCATATGGGTAAGGCCAGACTCATCATTTTCGTCGAGGGTCAGCTGATACACAACAAAATGTTCAGCCGTCGAAAAGGTGTGTGTCCATGCAACGTTTTCGTTAAATCCGATATTTACTGCACCAGGCAATCCCGTCAACGAGCCACCCGTTACATTCAAGTGTCCGGTTACTTGAGCATGGAAATTCCAAAAGCGTAGGTTTCCTGTGTGAGGAAAATGCGGATTGCCTAAAACCATACCTTTGCCATTGGTCGTTTTATCGCTGCCTAACCCCCAACCATTAGAGCCCATTTCTTGAGGATTTTTTTCAGGCAGACCTACCGTTGGTGAAATCTTAAAGGTAGAAGCAACGTCACTTGAGGACGCAGCTGGAGTAGGTAGATAACTCTCACCTTCAGGCGCTGCAATAAACATAGGTCCTAAGAAATTAGCGGCCCCAGGTAATAGCGCCACGCCTAATGAGTACGTTAATAGATCCACACTATCAATTTCAGTGACCCATGGTTGGCCAGCACAGCTTTGATCTTGTTCTTCTACAGGAGTTTCAGCTAAGTACCGGTTGTATCCAGCAGTGTAGCCTTGAAACATTGCACGTGAATTAGCAGACAACCGAGGTAAGTTCTCTTCTGCTAACTCTCTAATACCTAGAGTAAGAAAACCGAAATCGTTAATAAGGTGCTCTGAATCACCGCTACCAGGTACAGTATCTGGACCAAAATACTTAGCTCTCTCAGAGTTATACTTAACAATCTGGTCGGCCAATACGCAAAGGTTATCGCGTGCAAACGCATAACCCACACCGTAAGCCATACTTTCTAGGTTATCGGCTTTCACATGCGGAACGCCATAGGTGGTCCAGGTAACATCCGCGGACAGTGTACCGTCAGGAGAAAATGCTGGAATTGGTGCTGGTGTTGGTTCGGGTGTCGTAGGCGTTGTGGGCGCTGGTTGTTCTACGTTAGAAAAGTCGTTATCGTTATCGCCGCACGCACCGAGAAGTGCAGTGAGTGATAACGCAATAAGCGTCCGTTTAGCGTTAAAGGTGTTGTCAATCATCTCAAATGTTCCCTAATGATAAATGAAAAAGGTCAACCACTCTTACCGCACGCGTCTTCAAAGCGGTGTTAATTACAGCATAAGTAAAACTGATCCGACCTGAATTCACACTACATTAACAAATGAAAACATTCAAACAACATTATAATTTTTCTACATCGAGTAGGGTGAGGCGTCACCGCCTCATCCCTCTCACAGAACCGTACATACGGGCCTCGTATACGGCTCATGTACATAGTTATTTAGCGTAATTGCTAAACACATATCCCGTTGCAACA
>Ga0163180_10000662_pt1 | contig 19923 bp, 26 predicted proteins | sample AtlANTMetagenome_2_FD_109647 | JGI IMG/M metagenome (GOLD analysis project Ga0163180, IMG submission 109647) | Marine eukaryotic phytoplankton communities from the Atlantic Ocean - Atlantic ANT 4 Metagenome | ecosystem: Environmental > Aquatic > Marine > Oceanic | place: North Atlantic Ocean...
CCTCTATAACCTCTTCTTTTTAAATAATATAAAAGTCTTGGTTTATTGTTTTCCGCTAGTATAGGCATTCCATAAAATACTAATGCCATTAAAACATCTTCAAAAAACATTTCTGCTGTTTGAGGCCTAGCTACATATTCTAAAAAAAATGTACTAGGGGGTGCATCCTCCATACTGAATTTTGTTAACCCATGCAACGCGCCTTTAGAACCTCTGCCGTCTGTTGTGCCTGATATATCATAACTATCACAACCAAATGCACCTACGTGTTCTAATCCTGGCCACCTAATACCATTTTTTATTATTTGCCTATTTTGCAAATTAACAGGAGGTGTCCAACTAATATTAAATCTACCATTTGGGTTGGGAGTAAACTTTACTTTAGTATCTTTAATCCCATTCTCCCACATAAAACTTCCTCGTGTAATAACATTGCTATTACCTAGATCTTCATTATAATCTATTTGTTCGTATATTTTTACTAAGTTAAATATACTGTTTTTAGTTTCATCTCTAAACGCATGTTCTTCTGTGCGTGGAAACTGTCTGTAATACTCATTTAAAGCATCCTGGTCACCTTTTAAACCTTCTGCTTCATTATTCCAATGCTCAATAACTCCAACGTCTATAATGTCTCCGTATGGCCCAACTTTTTCTTTTTCTGGTGTGTTGAATACAGGTATGCCATAAGAATCAATGAATCCTTCGTAGTTCCATTCCATAGGTATGAACAAAGAATATAATCCGCTGCGAGTCTGTCCATTGCGGTTTCTTTTTGTAACGTCCGAATCATTGTATAATTTTTTAAAGTTTCCACCACCTTTATCTATCGAATTCGATGTTGAACCCATCATACATTTGCCTATTACCCTACTACCTAATCTTAACGTGGTTTTCGTAACCCTCCAGTTGTTGAGGATGTTGTTCGGCCTTTCCCACTTCCCCGATTCGTCATGGACGAGAAGTTTAAGCTTCTCCCCGTCGTATGCGTTGTCACCGGTATTTTTCCAATCGATCGTGGTGTCGAGACCCGATAGGGTTTCAACGGTGGCGTTATTGTCAAGTTTACGTCTGGTGAACTTGGACGCTGGAACACGATAGGCAAGCTCGGTTTTGGGGCGGTCCATACCGTCCTGTATCGGTTTGAAAAAGAAGGGGTAATTAACCGATATCGGTACCACCTTATCGGTAAACATCTTTTTCGCATCAGACCCAGACTTGGATAATATACCATATCGTGAATCGGAATTAATAGTGGCGAGATTAACGGTTTCTCCAGAGGCCATGAATGAAAAGCCAGACCGTCTATTCTTGAGATAGCACATCCCATAGGATCGTAAGTCAGCTTTGCAAGCTTCCCAGAAAATGTAGAATAATCTATTTGCCTCTCGAAACTCTGGTTTCCCAATATCAATCTTGGACCACTGCAGGTACATAAAGTGAGTACCAGTAATGTAAGTAGCCACACCCTTATTATTGAACCAATGGCCGTTTTCTCTTTTATTAAATTGTTCATCGATATATATGCCCCATTTTGATTTGAACTCTGCGGGATATTCTCTCCAATCAAATATACTTTTAATTAGTTTTAATTCCTTTGGATATTCTGCGGGCGTCCACTTATCGTTTGATTTGTCTAACTTTGCTGGTGCTTTTGGCAAAGCTATCTTCAGATTTTGTATATTATATATTTCTCCTATTTGACCCGACTTACTTATAACAACTACATCATGCTCCTTGTTATATCCATATGCCCATTTCTTACTCTTATTTAGTCTAGATAAAGTAGATTGCTTAATAGGTGTAATAACCTTATATAAACTTTGCTCGTACATTATTTAGATCTTCTTTCTGCAAATCCACCAAAAGATGTTTGTTTAACTTCTTCTTTGGGTTTGTCATCAATTATTCTTTGTTCCTCATCTATTCTACTTAAAATTTCAAAGGCATCAAATATAGCCAACTTTTTTGTGGCTGCTGCATTTTTTAATCTGTCAGCTGATATATCATCATCCGAATCTACAATAGCTTCTTTAGCTACTTTAATTAATTCCTCAACTGCTTTGTGCCCAGCCTGGATTATATTCTTCTTCGTCTCCTTGATACTCATATTTAATTGTAATTGAATTAACGGGAACTCGGTATAACCTTTGCCCTTCTATTATAAACTCATATTCTGATTCAGGTTTAAATCCTATTAAAGAATCTTTGTCTATATTTTTATTGCCGTATTTAACAATGCCAACTAAAGCTTTTTCTTTGTTTTCGGAAAACTCTTTTGTTTCTTTAATTGGCATTACAAATACAAATCCTTCTAAAGCCTTCCACCCATCTGCCCTTTTATAAGCAAAGAGTTGATCTGGTTGAGCCAAATAAACATCTTCTTTAAGGTAGTTTTTACTGTTTTTTTCATCTCCTCTTATATCTCTAAACCTTCTAAATACATTGTGATGTACAATAACTTCATCTCCAATTCTTAATTCAGTATAAGTTCTCGCTCTCGGTAAACTTAAAATTACACCGATTCTTTGCGTATATTGATGATTTTGTAATTCAGTATTTAATAGCAATTCTTGTCCTTCTATTTCTGTTTTTCCTGTTGTCCTACTTCCCTTCGGCTTTATCAGGTAATTAAATACACTCTGCATTTTACCATGAGAGATCGTATTCTACAGATATAGACATGTTCTTATTAAAATCTTTCCAAGGCATCATCATATCACCCTTGGTAATATAGATAGAGTACTTATCTTCCTCTTCTATAATGTTAGCTATAGTATGACCGCCATATACTTCTTGCCCAACGGCATAGTGCATTGCATCATTTTTATAGTCCTTACCGACACTAATCTTTCTTATCAGCTGCTCCTGCTTCTTCATTTGAAGTTATTTCGCCAGTTTGTAGATCTATGTTTACATTACCATACTTTTCTTCTAATTCTTTTTGAACAGCTGATAACTTAACGCTTACAGAATCTAATGCTTTTATTAATTGTGCCTTATGAGCTTCAACCCCACCAATTTGCATTTGAAACTTATTTGCTTCGTTAACAAAACCTTGTAGTGTGTCTAGCTCTTTTTTACTTATACTTTTACTTTGTGCCATTTTATTTAATTTAATTTTTATATGGGAAAGCTTTATTTAACATTTCCTTTCGGTTATTACAGCCACAGTCCTTTCCCGTTATCTTAGATACTGTGTCTACAACTTTTTTAATTCCAGTAGCTTTTGTTATTTTTTCTACTGTATCTCCAAGTCCTTTTGATTTCATTTGATATATATATTAATAATCCAAACATTGCGACATGGTATATGTTAAGGTGCCAGTGATCTCCACAGATACCCGTTATGTGTTCTAACAATTCCATTTATCTAATGCTAATTTTTTTCTTGTTGGTTTTCCATCTTTCATTAAAGCGCCTGGCATTCCACTCATTCTTGCGCAAAATGATTTTCTACGATTAGCATCTTTGCTACCGGGTTTTAATTTAGATGGTTTTGTTGTAACAGCTGTTTGTAGCTTGCTGCCAGGGTTTTCTCTTTTATAAGAGTCAACACCTTTTTGATTTAATCCGCCTTTAGGATCTTTACCTTCCTTACGTTCCCATGCCGCAGTTTTTTTCTTAAATGGTGAGTTGTGTTGTATGTAAGCCATTATTTAAAGTATTTAAGTTTCATCGGAGATTTTTTCTTAAAGAACTTTTTAACATTCTTATCAGCCGGTGAATCGTCTGCTCCATATTTATCTTTAAGTATAATTTGATCTTCAGTTATACTATTTGGTCCGCCTCTTCCATCTATTTGCGATGTTCTTGCATCTTGCTCATCTGATTCAAATAGTTGTATTCCACTTACTCCTTGTCCGTCACCAGAAAGGTTTTGCTCTATTTGTCTACTTGCATTATTCAATCCTTGTTGTCTTGAAGATTGACCAGATAAAGCATTTGTAAGTTTATTTTTCATGTTCTCGTATCTCTTATAGCCTTTTTCACCTGGTTTTGGTGCTGTAAAACCTTCAGTTCCATAGCCTGGGAATTGTGAGGCTAATTTATCTTTAAGATTTGTAACTTGCTTATTAGATCTGTTTAATCTATTTGAATAGAACTTACGGTTTCGTTCATTCATTCTAGATTCCCAAGGTCTTACATATTCACCTTGGTTTCTTACTTTTTGTCCTTTAAGTGAACTTTCGGATTTTATACATTGTCCGTCTGCATTTTTAGTTGAACCTTCTGGGCATTCACTAGTACCTGCTGTTTTACATTCACACTTATCTCCTACAACTGTTGGTGATGAGTCTTTTGGACATTTGAAATTTTTACAAGGGTCACCTTTTTTTCTTTCTTCTAAAAGCTGCTTATATTTTACACATTGTGGATCACTCCATTTAACTTCAATACCACATCTGTTTTTACTAGGTGTTTGACTAACAGTGTCACCTTCAGTTGTTATTGGATCTACTACAGTATTTTTAGCTGAACCAGTTACAATATCTCCTGCAGAAACGGGTGGGTCTTTTTTAAGTGGACTATTTGCAGTTACACTTTTTTTTTTGGCCCCAGAAGCAACTCTATCTACTGGCATATCATCCATTAGATTTTTACGTTCTTGAGCTGCAGATTCTTTTTTGAAAGGTGAACTCATTTTATATCCCTTCTTGGCAGGCGATGGCGAGTCTTTAGTAATGTTATCCCCGTATACTCCCGCAGGCCCTACATTAAGCAATGGTTCGCGAACACCTTCGTTGCTAAACTTATCAGCTTTTTTCTGATTGAATAAACCCGCGTTTACTCTTTCTGTTATTGGTTTCATTTTAATTCCCATAGTAGTTTGTTTTATTCTTCTATTATAGCGTCGCCATTATTTTCTGACAACTCTGTATTTATTTTGCATTCTCCAGTTTCCGCGTCTTTAATCATGCCTTCGCTGCAATCATCTGTGGCTGGACCACAATTTCCGTCTGCGTCTTTTACATCTCCTTCATTAGGACATTCGCCGCCCTCTTGACCGCCTACATTAATATTAGGATATTCTGTTTTACTTTCTTTAAATCCTTTTTTAACATCTTCTTTTACATCTTTAAATCCTTGACTTGCATATACATCCGCGGCGCCTTGGACTAAAGCCATGTTTATTTTAAATGGTGATGATTTTTGAGTTATCGGATTACTCTTTTTTAATGGACCACCATAGCCGTCACTAAAATAAGCTTCACCTCCATAAAAATTCTTTTTCATTTTAAATGGTGATTTTCTTTCAGCGAACTTTTTCGCCGCTTCATCAACACTAACTTTTTCACCACCAACACCATCTCTTGGTCCTGCTGATGACTTTTCTTGAAATCCCGCTGGATTTCTTTTCTCAGTCATTTGTTTTAACCGGCTTGCCGTTCCTCTAAAATTTATTGCCATTATTTTTTATATTTGGTTACTCGCCCTTTAGTATCTTTTTCTCTTTTTGCTGCGGCTTTTTCAGCTGGAGTTAGTTCACTCCAAGTTGCAGGCGTTTTACTAGAGATTTTTTTAGTTGGTCTAAAAGTATTTTCACCACCTTCGTAAGTTTTTTTACCACTTGGTGTTCTCCAATCTTCTTTAAGCCAACGCCTAAGTGCTGCACCTTTTTCTGTTTTGCGTACTTTAAATGGTGACGCTTTCATTTTAAATGCCATTACCCTTTTGAATTACCCCAATTAGCAACACCAACTTTTCTACACTTAGCCATTGCCGCACTTCTATAAGCTGAATTCTTGCTTCCATATCTACTCACTACTTTTTTATAGCAAGCATCTTTTTTCATTGGAGAAGATTCTACCTCATAAGCCTCAGCTTCCCATTCAAAATCTGGGTGGCCTTCATTCATTTCAGATCTTTTATAAACTTTCATTGGAGACTTAGTGTCTCTTTTCCATTTTACAGTTTGATTATCATATTGTAATCTTCCCTGTGCCATTTGATCTAAATGTACTTTTTCGTGCTCAACCGCATCCTCTATTTTTTTATCAGACATTTTAGAATTTACAAATATAGTGCCATCGCGATTTGCTTCGCCTTCTACACCATCATCTAAATCGTCTTTTAAAATAACAGGTTTTCCAAATTCTGAAGAATGATGTAAATTAAACACTTCATTCTTAGACTTGAGTTTAAATGCCATTATCCTTTATATCCGCTTTTTGAAGCTGCTTGTGCATTTTCAGCATAATGCTTTCTTGCTTTTGCACTTAAGTTTTGGTTTGAAGCTTCTTTAATATCATACTTCATACCTTTGTTAACTTTTTTAGCAGGTGAGCCATAATCTTTTTTAGAAGCTGATTGGTCACCGTGCGAAGAACCATCTTTACCTTTGTAACCTTTGTCAGTTCCTTTATAGTTCTTATAATCTGATCTAGTCTTAGATTGATCACCTTTCATTGCTCCATCTTTTTTACCAGGTGCAGCTTTAATTTTTTCTTGTAAATGAGCTGGTAATTTATTTTGATTACCTTTTAAAGCTTTTTTAGCTGCAGACTCCTCGTACTTTTTAGCTGGCGAATTATAATCTGCTTTACTAGCTGATTGATCGCCGTGAGATGAACCGTCTTTGCCATGATACCCTTTATCTGTACCTTTATAATTTTTGTAATCTGATCTGCTTGCAGACTGATCACCTTTCATCGCGCCGTATTTTTTAGCTGGTGAACCTTTATCACCACATCCTAATTTGTTCGGTCCGATTCCTTTAAATCCTGAATATGCCATAGTTTAATTGTTTATTGTTATTTACCAAAATTTTTAGCGAAGTTTGCCATCTTCACAACAGCCGCGCTATATTTATCTTTATTTTTCATTACGGCATTTGCCGCTGCCATTGGAGATGCAAATCCATTACTTTTTGCCCAAGATGTAAATTTGCCTTTATTAGCAGGTTTAATTTTTATATCTGCTTTTTTACGTGCTGGACTGTTTTTTCTATAATTTAAATGATCTGTATTACCATCCCATTTTTTTGAACCCACTGAAGTTCCTGCTTCTTTAGAGCCTACAACTATTTCAGTTACATTCTTTTTAAGCCTTCTTAAAGCATCCCCAACTTGAGAACCACCTCCCGATGCAACTTTATCAAGTCTCTTTTGCTTTTTAGCCGGGTCACGAGTTAAAACGTTATCTTTAATATTTTTAATAACTTTACCTGCTACTGTTTTTCTACCCGCATCTTTAGCTCTTGTTCCCACAATGTCTCTTAAAATATTACCCGCTCTTGAACCACCGGTACCATCCATTGCATTATACTTATCGCTCTTTGTGCCGTAATCACCAGACTTATTTATATCGTAAGCAATTTTATTTAAACTTTTGTTTATTCTATTTGTTTTTCTTACTTTCTTTTTAGCTGCTTTTCTTTCGCCAGGAGACATATTAGATTGTCTAATTTCTTTAAGCTTAGACTTTTTACTTTCTCTTGTTGATTGTTTGTTAAACTTGTAAAGATCTTTTTGAACTGACTTCTGATCTTTAGTAAGTAGATCACCAGACGCACCCGGAATCATACCGCCTTCATTACCCGCTTCTACAGAGGCAACTGGTTTAATGTTAAAATCTTTAGGATCCCCCATTCTTTTTACGGGAGAATCAAAGTTTCCTGTCTTCCTAAGTAGCGGAGAGCTAGGGTTCATTTTAAATGCCATAGTTATCTTTCTTTGTCGTTAATCATATCATCAATAGCTTTATTATAAACTTTATCAGTATATGATTTGTTATTGTAAAATTTACTTCTTTCTGACGTAGGCAAGTCTTCTTCCGCCAGTAATATTCTATATATCCTATTAATAAGGTTTTTACATTTATACGATGTTGTATATGTATTAAACTTATTTGTTGTTCTATTCCTGGCTGCATATACATCAATCCAACCATCTCGCCTTAATCTTTCCCAACGATTTTTATCCCATGAATACGTATAAGTACCATTAATAAAATCATTTCGATTAAACAAAACTTTACAATCTAAATAAATTAATAACTCTAAATCAGCATCTTTTAAATTATAGGTTTTGCAGGCCCATTTTCTAACAAGCCTATAGTATTTAAGTAAATTTAATTGTTTTAAGTCTTTTGAGGTTAATCTCATTCAACTAATACTATGTCACCAATATTTATAACATGGAACAATTCATCTTGCCATTCTATTCCGTGACCAGCGTGCTTGTCATATCTAACTATATCGCCTTTTTTCACGTGTTCCACTTTATCGCCAACACTTATAATTTTCGCCTTTAAGTACCTAATGTCCTTATTTTGTTTTTCAGTTAATTCTAAACCTCCAACTTTTTTTGGCGCTTCTTTTATTTTTTCAATAATTATAAAGTAATTAATTGCTTTCATGCCTTACGTTTGAAATTATACAATCAGTAGACATTATAGTTGTTGCAACACTTACTGCATTTTTTAAAGCAGATTTGGTAACTAACACGGGATCAATAATACCTGCGCTTACCATATGTTTATAACAACCACAAGTTGCATCAACCCCGGTTCCTTCCCATTCTCTGTCAGCCTCTTCAGGTCTAGACTCAACAAAATCTTTAGGGGTTACAATATGTGCCATCCCTGCGTTACTTAATATAGTATAATAAGGATGCTGAATAGCGTCGAGTAATAACGCATAACCATCATCTAAAGCTTCAATCTTTTGAGCGGCATTTAATAAAGCAACACCACCGCCTGGTATAATACCTTCAGCTACTGCTGCTTTAGTGGCGTGCAAAGCGTCTTCTACTCTATCTTTCTTTTCTTTATGCTCTACCTTTGAATTAGCTCCAACATGTATAATACCAACTTTGCCAGTTAGCATTGATAATCTTTGTTCAAGCTTCTTTTTAATATAGCCATTTTTTTCTTTTTTAACTTTTCGTTTTACCTCTGCAATACGCTCAGTTAAATTTTCGGTAACTCCACTAATTTGTAGTGTTGTTGTTTTACTATCTGTAACAGCTTTAACCGCTTCTCCTAATGCTGATATATCTATTAAATCTAAATCATCACCTAGGGCTTCATTAATAACTTTAGCGCCTGTTAATATAGCTAAGTCTTGTGTAGCGTCTTCTTTAGTGGGGCCAAACCCTGGAAGATCTACTATATTTACTTTAATATTTCCTTTTACTTTATTGGCTAACAATGTTGCAAACGGTTGTTGCTCAACTGTACCAACTATTAAAAGTTCTCTTTTAGTTTTTACAACATGCTCCAATATATTTTGTATACGTCTTACATTTGGAATGGGCGACGATACAATTAATATTAATGGATTGTCTAATGTTGTTATACCTTTTTCTTTGTCAGTTAATAAGTGGCTGGATTTTAAACCAGATTCAAATTGAGTTCCTTCAACAAATTCTACATACGTATCATCTGTCTCGGAGTCTTCCATTAAAACGATTCCATTTTTTCCAACTTTCTTAAAAGCTTCTCCAATTTTTTCTCCAAGCGCAACATCATTGTTACATGAAATGTAAGCCACTTGTTCAAGCATTTTATCCTCAACCGGTATACTGGTTTTATCAAGATATACCAAAATTTCTTCAAGGCATGCATAAATGCTATCTTTAATGTCTCTAATCTTTTCTTCACCTGAATAATTATTTATGTTATCTAATAAAGCATAGGCAAGGACGGTAGCTGTAGTAGTACCGTCTCCTGCTTCGCTTACTGTTTTTTGGGCTGCCTCTTTTATTAATGTGGCTCCTATGTTTTCGACCGGGTCTCTTAAGACTACGCTTTCCGCAACGGTTACACCATCTTTTGTTATCACCGGTCGACCCATAGCGTCCTCATATATAACGCACTTTCCGGACGCCCCTAGAGTACTTCTTACTGCTTCGGTTAACTGTGCAACCCCCGCCATTATTTTATCTCGGGCATTGCTGCCGAAATCCAAATCTTTTACGATTTGACTTGGTAGATTGAATTCCATTTAATTTAATTTATTTATTACTATTTAAAAGTTTTAACAACTTTTGGCCCAGATATATAATCTAATTTTTTTTGGTAATGTTCGATACTTCCATCTATAGCAGCTTCAGCTCCTTTAATGGTTTCTCTTCTGGTTACATCATGCCAAGAATCATCATCTTCTATATGCTTGATTTCTGTTTGGTAAAACCCATTTGGTAGTTGAACAATACGCCAATTTTTCTTATCAGCTGCATGTTCCCAGGTTTCTTTGGATTTTTCGGATATTTGTGGTTGACTACTCCACGAACTAGTCTGGTAAAATAGTGTCATTTTGGTTTTGGTTTTAATTATTATTTATGGTTATATAATTACCTAATTTTTAAGTAATTTAATTTCTTCTTGCAATTCTTGTATTGCTTTTACTAAAACTGGTACAATTTTACTATAGTCCGCTTGTTGCAATTCATTTTCTCCATCTTCAGCTATAGCGTCTTTTTCTCCAGTAACAGCATTTGGTATAACTTCTGCTAACTCATGAGCAAAACACCCATAATCTCTGGTATCCATATACTTCCATTTAAAATCGTATACTGGAATTTGTTCTATTAATTCTAAAGCATTAAAATCTTTTTTATCTGTTTTTAATCTATAATCAGAACTAGTATTATATGTAGTACCTGAATTGGTAGTTAATATAGAACCTCTTATACTACCGGTTGTTCCATACCTTTGGAACACCATCATATATCTACCGTTAGTGGCATCAAACGCATTTTGTAATCTTATAACAGGATTTGCCGTGCTCAATGTGGGCGCACCTACTGTATCTTGTACATTAAGAAATGGTCTATTACTACCACCACTGGCATTAAGTGAATCTCCCCATAAATCTATATAACCTACTTGATTACCTGTATTGCCACCTATTTTAATATCGTTTATACCGCTCGATGGAGAGCCATTAGCTCTTAGCCAAGTATATTGTGCAGTTTTGAAGGACATATACTCTCCGCTAGTTGTATTAGTAGAAACATATTCTATACTTCCAGTATATCTATTATAGCTATTTGCCATATTGTTCGCTCTACCCAATCTTATAGTTGTGGTGATAGCGCCTGTTGCTGTACTGTCAGTTACAAAATCTGCTACTATACCATATACACTACTAGTAGTTCCAGTGTAATTACTATTTTTAAATACGATATTACCTTCTGTTGCTCCAGACCAAGGTAAATTAAAATTACCTATTAAAGACAGCTTGGTTACCGAAGTATCTGAACCTGTTATATAAGTTGTCGGTGATACGCCACCCAAAGCTCCCCACGATAATTGCTTCTCATTACCTAAATCTAAATCATTGGTTACTTCTACATCACCATTGTAAGTAATATCTACAATTTTATTACCATCAGTATACCATTCTAAACCACCCCCTACTCCAGATATATAATTAGATGTACCAGTATTAAAATACATATTACCACCACAAAGTATATTGCTACTTACGTGGAGCTGTTGCTGAGGGGTTGTTGTTCCTATTCCTACATTATCCCCATTACTACCGTTTAATATTAAATCCCCATCTCTTTGCAACTGTATTTCAGCACCACCGGTTTGTGCCCTAGATATATAAAAAGGTGCACTACCTGCAGTACCTTGAAAGTGCATATTTACATTATCTTGATTACCTGTACCTACTGCGCTAAATCTTAGCCCAGATGTGCTATTACTAGAATCTTCTATTTCTATTTGAGCACCTGGGGTTGTTGTACCAATACCAATTCGACCAGTACTTTGGTCTATAAAAAATTGATCAGTATTAGCCGTAAAATCCCCCGTTAACGCTGTGGAATTTAAAAGTTTTGGCATTATATTATATTGCTATTAAAATTGCTTCGTAAGAGCCATTCGCGATGGTTCCGTTAAATGATATTGTTAAAGCACTTCCAGATCTTGTTATTGTTGGAATTACTGTTTCGCCGGCAGAACTGATAACTTCGCATTGTACATCTTTTGCATCTGATTTACCTAAATCTGTACTTGTGTTAATTGACCATGAAGTTGCTCCACCCGATGTTCCATTTGCAGTTACCGCTCCTGAACTTGCACCTAATGTGTATCTTTCGCCATTTGATGCTGTAGAACCCGGATCGCTGTTTGTTACTGTAAATATACCATTTGTTACAGATACACTAATACCAGTTCCAGCTACAACACTTGCTGCACCGACCGCTGCCGCTGTTGCATTATTTATTCCGATATCTACACTACCGCTTGTTCCACCACCATTTATAGGTGATGAAGTTGTTACCTCTGTTATATCACCTTGTGGTATTGTTGGAAAAGATTGTAATCCACCAGAACCATCAACGTATTCGGAGGAATCACCTTGCCATTCAAGATCGATAGTTCCACTGCTTGTTACAGGGGTATTAGTTACGTCTAAAGCATTTGTATTATCTATACTTAATCCTACACTTGTTACAGTACCGTTGTTATCAGCCTCAATGTCTGCTACACCGTTATTATAAGTAACTGTTACTCCAGTTCCACCTGTAACTGTAATGATACCTTTATTTTGTGGAGATGAATCTTCACCTGAAACTGTCGCCGTACCATTTGAATATGATACATCTATTCCTGCTCCTGCATTTACATTACCTTCACCAATTGTTGATAGGGTAGCTTCTGTAACATTTTTGTTAACTTCTGTCCAATTCGCTTCAGCAGTTGGATTATCTTGTAAAGCTATAATTAAATCACCTATGGCTAATGGTGTAGACCAGTATGTTCCGCCTGCACCGCTACCAGCCGTTGTTACAACATATGTGTAACCTTGCAAGACTGATGCGCCTGATGGGGGATCTGTACTTGCGTCATAACCGCCAGCATAAACTAATTGACCTGTTAATAGCCCTTCAACATAACCCTTAGTAGTTAGTGTTGTAGAACCATCAGACCCTGCTGTTGCAGCTGATGTCGCTTTATTTTTTACAGCTAATGAATCTAAATCACTTACACCGGTAACATCTAGATCTCCAGAAACAGCTAAATCAGTTGTAACGGTTAAATCGTTAGCTATTGTAACATCGTTGGGTAAACCTATTGTTAATGTTCCGCCAGACTCACTTACTGTAACCTCATTTGCTGTTCCGGCAAATTGAGCAGTATCTTCTGAGCTTATATTTGTAGTATTAGTACCGTCTGATAAAACCCAGTAGTTATAATTATCTGTTGACGGGAATGTTGCTAAATTACCAGCGCCATCTATATATTGTGATGAGGTACCTGCTAGTGTAACGTCAATTGTTCCTGAAGATGTTACAGGTTGACCGCTGACAGTAAACGCATTCCCCGCGTGTGTATAACCTACAGATGTTACTGTACCTGATTTATAATCTGCTAAAGAGCCATCACCTCGTACAACTTCAGAAGAATCACCTTGCCATTCAAGTTCAAACTCGCCACTAGTTGTTATAGGAGAATTTAAAACATCTAAAGCTGTTGTGTTATCTATACTAAGACCCACGCTAGTTACTGTACCGGTGTTACTTGTTTTATTATTAAAAGCATTCCAGTCGCTTGAGCTTAAGTAACCAGCTTGATTTGTTGAAGCTTGGTCAATTCCAATTGATACATCTTTTGTCCCGCTTAATGTTATTGGATTAGTACCTGCAGCTTTGCTTATGGTTTCAACACCACCTCCTACTGCTTCCCATGTAGCATTTGTGCTGCTGGCTGCCGTACATACTTTTAATACATCATCAGATGTGTTAAAATAAAGCTGACCTAAAACACCTGCCGCGGGATCCGTGCCGAGGTTTTGTATTGCCGCTCCTAATATTTCGTTGTCATTAAAATTGACACTACTTAAAAAATTTATTGCCATTGTTTGTTAGTTTAAAAATGCTTGTCCTGAGAATGCTGCAGAAAAAGTAAGTGTTATTTGTGTTGCTGAATTATAAGATACAGTACCCTGCACAACCGAGTTGGCAGAATCCACTACAGTAACTGAAGGAAATTTCTTTAATCCGTGATCTATTGTCCATGTTGTTGCTGGTATTGATTGTGTATAAATTAATGTTTTGTCCTGAGCATTTAAAGGATCTAGCCCTAGCCCATAGAAGTTATCATTTTCAATAACTCCACTACTTGACACATGTTCAAGTGTCAATTCATATAAAGTACTTATACCTGAATATGCAAATGGTTGCACGTCTTTAAGTATATAAGTACCAAATGATCCTAAATCTTTTCTATTAAATAATGAAATCTCATTATCTACTTTTGAATGCTTAGGGTTTTGAGGATCGTCTGCTAGTAAGTATTCTAAATACGGTAACGAATCCGTATTATTTACCATTAATGTATTTACTATTATAGATGTTATTGAATCAAACGGAACAAAGTCTCCTCCTCCGCCATCGAATAGTATAGACGACTTTTTAATTTCATTAAAATTAGTTGTAAACTTCCAACTATTAGTTTTTAAATAAGCCTCTATTGTTAAAGCATTAACGTCCTGTACTTTAAAATTTTTGGTAGCCTGCGATCCCGCAACATCTGTTCCTAACAGTAAATCTTTGCCGTCGGGCATTACTACACCGTACGAGGATATTCTTGCCATTGTATTATTTTTTAATTATTGTACCGACTTTTTCCGCTCCTCTTGAACCAAAATAAGCTACATATACAGTTGTTGTTAAAGTTTTAAGTAAACTAATCCATTCTTGTTCTACTGCAAAATCTATATAGTTATGACTATCAACCCATATAAATGATATAGTCATTATAGTTAGGAATATCAAACTCATTGGCCTTGTGTTTTTACTAAGCCATGAATCTGATTTCATATCCGCTTTCCATCTTGAACTTACTTCTTGTGCTTCAACCATATCATGCTCAAGCAGCTTGTAAGCCATCTCTTTATCTACTTCGGGTAATTTATCGTCTTTATCTATTAAAGCTTTAACTACACCCAATAAACCTTTATCAGGTAAAACTTCTGCTAAGGAATCTATTACTCCAGATTTCCCTAGCAAAAATTGTCCTACTTTGGTTTCTTTAAATTTTTTTTTTGGCATAAAATTTTATTTACTATGGTGACTGACAGGTTACACAACTATTGAAAGGTTGCGATCCTGTTGATCCCTCATCTATATAATATGTTACACTAGCAAATGTAATACCCGTTATCTGTACACACACTGGATTAGTACATTGACTACTAGAAGTTGATGCATTTACAACTTGACCAGATGAAAGATTAGTAAACGGAATTGTAAGTAAGTTACCATCACATCCAACTGTATTAGATACTACTATTGGTGCTCCTGTTGCACATACAACCGCTGAGTAGTTTGATTCAGGTTGAGGCCCAGGTCCTGAACCACATCCTATTATATCTCCACTATACCATCCATTTGCTACAGGTAGTGTTAAATTAGAATCTTGGAAATAGCCTGGTGCTGTTTCCCAAGTAGTTCCTGTAGCTATATACACATTTCTTGATACTGGTGATCCACAACATAGATCATCTGCGCTTATGTTAGAATAACATAATGATATTTGCGTGCTATCTGGTGGACACGTTGGGCATACTGTTGAGTTGCCTAATGCTCCGTTATTTTGTTGTTTGTATGGTCCTGCCATTATTTGTTGTTTATTATGTTAGTCTTACTTTAACTACACCGCTTGTGTGATATAAAGCACCTACTGGTATACCCGCATTTCCGGCTGCTGTATCATCTGCAAAATCAAAATTCACTAAGTCTTTCATAATGACTCTTGAACCTCTTACGCCCGATGCGCCTGCGCCGCCTGTATCTTTTGTTACTATAAGTCCTGTTTGATTATTGCCACTGGAATTACCAGTACCAACTTCTAAAGCGGGTGAGCCTAATCCTTGATTTCCATTTGGTGAATATGGAAGTGTTGGATTATTGTGTGCTCCTAAAACTACAGAATTTCCTCTGCCGTCTAGATTATTACCAAATACATAAACTTGGTTAGAGCCATTTACCGCTGATGAGGCATTACCAATAATATATACATTATCGCCAAATCCTTGCACCTCATTATTATATCCTAAAACAAAAGTGTTTTGTCCAACACCTGAGTTAGCTGTGTTAATTACATTTTGCCCACCAAGTATTAATGATGCAAAAGTGTTTGTTAATTGGTTTTGTAAACCTAATACTTGTGTTCTTAATCCTTCTGATCCAGTTACCGCAGTACCTATTACAGTATTTTGCGAACCAGCTACAAAAGAATTTTTGCCATCAGTTACTGTATTTAAGTAACCAACAGCTAATGAGTTATCTGATCCTGGCCCGTTAGCTGATTTAGTAAGAACATTACCATCACCTATTACAGCAGAATGATCCGATCCGTCTATTATATCATTATTTCCACTACCTACTGCTAATGATGTATCGTCTACTGATACTCCGCTTGGATTATTTGATATTACTACACCGCCTCTAAGTACGGCTGCTCTATTAGCATTTAATCCAGCACCCACATCTAAACTTGCTTGTGCGCCAGGGTTTGCTACTGAATTTATAGCAAGAGAATCTGTTTTAATCTTAGGCATTGTAGCTTGACCCATTTGATTAAATATATAAGTAGATGTATTGTTTAAACCACCGTCATACATATTAAATTCTATATTAGATATAAAATTACTATTAACACCACCCTGACCTGTTGTTCCCATAACAGGAACTAGACCTCCATATACACCACCCGCTCCCGGGGCTGGACCGCCAGCTGGGTCTAACATTACACCTAATTCTTTATCCGCACTAGATCCAATCCATATTGGCACTTTACCAATATCTATAAATGCTGTAGAAATAGCTGGTACTGGAAGATCTACCCATTCTGTTTCATTCCCAGTTGAGGATAAAACTTGTCCAGCATTACCTGTATCATCGTTATTATCGTAGTATGCTCCATTATTATATATGCTTCCAAACTCAAAACCTTGAGATGTAACAAATTTAGAGTCATTTGCAAACCATGATATCTGACTATCGCCTAAAACTCTAGTATTTGTCCAAATTGCTAGAGTAGCTGCATTTCCAGAACCAGTTAATACCGATGTATTGTCAATTTTATCCCAAAATACGTTTCCTCCGCTGTCTTCAGAGATAATTGCCCAGTCACCTGGCTGCCAATCTGTGATATTTACGCCTTGATAGCCCGGTAATGCAGTATTTCCTGCAACACTAACCACCCAATACTTACCTGTTTGAGACGCATCTAGTAATTGAGCTGTTAAATCAGGAGTATCTGTGTTTGCATCCCATGCTGCTTGATATTCTAAGCCAGAACCTTGATAATTTTCCCATTTTACGTTACCGCTTGCGTCAGAAACTAAAACTTGCTCGCTATTTCCTACTACACCTGCGTAATCGTACACTTTTCCATTAAAATATACGCCAGAATTTATATTTAGCGCACTATCTGTATTTACTATGCCTGAAAAGTTAGAAGTTCCACCAACCGCGAAGTCTCCAGCAACGGTAAAATTGCCCGATGCGGCCGAATTTATGGAAAATGTTAATAATGTGGGAGAATCCGCATCATCTTGAAAGATTACGGAGTTTTGGAGAGTGCCTGCATCGTTGAATACAGGTAAATAGCCTGATGTACCGCTCATAAAGAACGCCAATATATCACCAATAGCGAAATTTCTTGTAGATAAATCAAATTCATCTGTCCCAAGTAGCTTATCACTGATAGCTATATTAGTATCATTGGGATATGTTGATATTCTTGCCATGTTTAGTTTGTTTTGTAGTTGTTGTTACCTTCGGATTTCGTGCCTTGTCCATCGTTGCTCCTATTTTGTGCAGGAGATTCCCATCTTTGGTCATTATGGTCGTAATCTTTACCTTTTGCTTGTTCAGGTTGTTTACGCGCCATTCGTTCGGCGTGTGCTTTTTTAGCCTTTCTACCTGTAGTCATTGCGTAGGCTTTGTCCCTGGCGGCTTTGTTTCTACGTGCTGTAGGTGAAAGTGTTTGTGTCATACTGTGTATGATCACGTATAAAAATAAAAGTTTAAAAAAGCGACGATAGGGTGCTACTATTATATTAATATACCTAATGTCATATAAATATAATTATACTAATAATTATATTATTTAATGCGCGTAAGCGTAAAAAAAAATTATAAGATATATGGAAGTAAAGGGTTAATCCTATATATACCGAATTAATACGAGAAAGGGAAACGCTTATTTTTACCCCAGCCCCCGCCCTGTTTTATCGTTTCAGCCGTATATATGCGCAGGACCTCAGCTGCGGACCAGAGCTAGATCCGGACCAGCTATCCGATTCCCGTGTATCGTTTTAGCTTTTTTCTACGGCCTCAGCACGGCACTATCCCGATAATATAATAAATTAATAGATACAATATGAAGTTTAATCACAAGAAAATCCTTAGAGTTGCCGAAGGAGTAATAGTATACGGCACAGTAACCTTCATCGTAACCTGCTGCGTTATGATACTGGTCAATGTAATAGTTAACGGTGCACCTCACATCCCATGTGATATTTGTTACTAAACTAATACGAGACAATAACGATAATATAATAAATAATAATTAATAAGTAAATATGAATAAATCTAAATTAACAGAGACTATCTCTAAGCTAAGTAAAGAAGAACTAAACGAAATCTTCCCTCCAATCGAAAGAAAGAATTTCGTAGTCAGAAAGTCATGGTACGGTAGAAACCAAGTTATAACTTTTGTAAACAATAAAAAACAAAAGATAACTTATAACCACGACGAGGTTTTAAAAGTAATGTTACCTAAACTCAACATAATGCCATGTTGGATTAAGAGAGGTTACTGGTCACAATCGACTGACATGCCTTCTAATGTAAGAGATATCGTAATCGACAGGGTTGAAGTACAGTAGACCCTGATTACAACCGGCGCGTTTCGCTTGTAGCATCACCGGGATAAATAACGTTGAATGAGCAATCCCTTGCGGGACCAGTGGCCTGGCTACTTCGGTAGATCGGAAGAGTATACTCCGTCCTACAATAATGTGACATTAGCTACTTATTATAATAACTATAACTACCTATTGTCATATTTTCACTATTGCATAAGTATACATAGTGCATTATACCACATAAACTATTTTAACTAATAAACAAACAATATACTTTTTACAATACTAATACGACCGACTTACGATAATATAAATGTAACTAAAAAATACAAAATGAAATTAGTAAATATAAATAAAAACGGAACTCAAAAATTCCAACTAGAAGACGGTAGAGTTATATACTCTTACAATTCTGGATATGTAAGAATTGACAGTGGTTTAGATAGACTATACCAAATTAACAGAGTAGTAAAAATTCCACCTAGAACTGACGGAAACTACTATGAAATGTACAAAAGAGTACTTATACCTAATCCTCAAGAAAGATTTCAATACATTAAAGATTGGGTAAAAAGAAATACATTTTACGGAAGTTACGGAAATGTACTAGATTATTCTACAGTAAGAATATTAAGAAATAAAACAAATCAACTTAAATACTTAAGAAATAAATATGGAAATTACTAAAAAAGAATTTTACTGGAATGACGAAACGATCGAGTACTTCGTCGACCGATTAGACGCTGACGGATGGGCAGCGGTGGCTTCACTAATTCACAACTTTGTACACACTGAATGTGACTTAGAAGATGGCGAAACTGAACTAGACTTATTCACTGATTTATGTGAAAAAGTACAAGAAAAAGATTTTAAAGATAATCATCCTTTTGCACAAATCTAATACGAATTAATAACGATAATAATATAAATAACTATGGCACATATAAATACATATAAATTAAAAATTGGTTTCCGAATATTCGGCAAGCACTGGAATAATCTCACTACAAAAGAAAGAGAAATTGTATTAGATGTTGTCTACAAATTCTACTAATATGCAATTTATACTAACATGCCCTAAC
>Ga0163180_10000664_pt1 | contig 19904 bp, 19 predicted proteins | sample AtlANTMetagenome_2_FD_109647 | JGI IMG/M metagenome (GOLD analysis project Ga0163180, IMG submission 109647) | Marine eukaryotic phytoplankton communities from the Atlantic Ocean - Atlantic ANT 4 Metagenome | ecosystem: Environmental > Aquatic > Marine > Oceanic | place: North Atlantic Ocean...
CTTGGATCTTGATATGCCATTCATTATTCCCCCTTAGCTTGGCGTTGAGTCTCTTAGTGTAAGCCTGGATTCTAGTCCATACTCATCATTATCAAGTATCATCTTGGCAAGCTTGCGACCGTCAATGTTTAATACAATTGTTCTTGGTCCGGTTGGTGCTGCAGCCATCTGCCCTGTATCATTCATTTTTTGAAGATTGGATGAGCCAATCGCTTGCACTGCAGACTTCCTCATAACAAATTCGCCGCCCTCGGCCATAATTGGCACGCCGCCGGCAGAATGTGGTTTGCCCATAATATGTCCGCCATCTGCAAAGGTACTAACAGGACGCATAGCAGAAGGCGAGGAGCCAGGAGCTATCGCAAGACTAATTTTTTGTAAACCTGTTGCTAGAGCTAGTGCGATATCTACCAAAGGTCGCATCGATATAGCCAACGACTCTAAGGTAGCTGCCCACTTCTCTTGTACTGACATATTAGCTAGTGCTTTGTCAGAGAGTTCTCCGTAAGATAGGGCGCCGGCGTCGGTGGCCCGCTGCAGTTCATCATAAACATCCAGACTCTGGCCGAATAATTTATTAGCCTCGGCCATGTCTGTGATCCCGGCTGCAGCAGCGATCGCCTTTTGCTGATAACGTCCCAAAGACCCAAAACTTTGACCAGTTGCTTGTACTCCTTGTATCAAAAGGCGTACTCTTTCTTCTTCCGTGGCGTTGACCATTTCCATAGTATCAAAATACGCGCCGCCGAGGACTGCATTCAGTGATCCCACGTGCTCTGCTGCTGATTCAAACGTATCAAACTCACCAACGATGTCAAGCAGATCTGAACTTGCGATACTAAGGGCCTTAGAAGCCGCTGTAACCTCTTTAAACACCTTTGTTGTATCTTTACCCCATGCAGCGAGTCGAGGGCCTAATTGAGCGTATTCTTTGCCCATTTGTTGAGGTGCAATGCCAAGATCTAAAGCCAGGGTGGTAATTTCTCTCTGAGCTTTGCGGGCTTCGGCTGGTAACATGCCAAGAGCGGATATGTTTAAGTCCAGACCAACGGCCATATCTCTGCTGTCTACGCCGAGCTTTGTCATCATTACTGTTAAGTTTGTCAAATCTAATTGACTCTGTTGTGACATCCTCGTAAAACTAGCTATTTCGGCAGTAAGTGTTGCCATATCCTCTGCAACTTCCTGAGTTGTCATTCCAAATGCTCTTGTGCTCAGATAGGAATCTATCATAACACTGTCATATTCTTTACCCAAGCCAGTCATTGTTCTAAACTGTGCAATCGATTGATCTTGAGCTATGGCAAGATTAAAAGTCGCATCGGCGATCTTTGTAACGGCGGTGAAGGCTAGGTTGGCCCCAATATTAACGCCAGCAAATTTTTCTACTACGCCGCCGAGGGCACCAGTCATGCCGCCGGCTTCTCTGGAGGCTGCCATAAACCCTCCGACCAAGCCAGACGATTTCCAGGCATTGCCAATACCCAGCATGTTATTTAAAGTGTGTGCAGCATTGTCTGCAAACTTTTCTGCATCTCCCACAGCTTGAGATTGTAGCGCATTAAACCTTCTTTGCTCTCTAATTTTATCCTTAAGCGAGCTAACAGCATCATCATCTAACTCTGATAATTGTCTAGCAAGAGCAGCTTCAGCCTCTAGTGCCTCTCTGCGGTCTGCTGACAAATCGGATCGCTCGGCTTCTAGTTGCAGCGCATCTGCGGCGGCGGCTAATTGAGATTGACTAAGGCCATCTAGGCGGCCCATCATCTCCACTTGCTTGTCTAAAGACTCTCTTTGAGCATCGATAATCCTTTGCTTTTCCTCAAGCAAGGTTACCTGATTGCCTAGGGAGCGCTCAAGTTCCACATTTTTCTTTATCTTTTCTTCTATACTATCGGCCATTTATAGATTTCCTATTTAAAAGGCCACTTAATGCCTGTTTTTCTTTCAAATTTGTTTACAGCATTATCGAGCTTAGATTTATTTTTAAATGTTCTTGGATCGTCTAAACCATAAAGTGAGTATGCTTCCATAAAAGACTTCTCTTTACCAATCGCCTCCATGAATGCCAAGACCTCTGCTTGGCTTCCTCTGAACGTGACAGGGTAGCTGGTTTTGCGGAACATTGAAGAGAGAATGTTCTTTATGTGAAATCCGAGGCCAGCATAAGAACCCACTCTTTCGTTTAAATGATCTTCTTTGATCGCTGCAAAGTCAATTATGTTCTTTTCCATGAGATATATCTCCAAATACTATATATAGCATAATATAATTAGTATCTTAAATATAAAATAAAAGCCGTAGCAAATGCTACGGCCTAACTTTTTCTTCTAGCTTTTTCAATTTGTTCATTTTCTATCTCAAATTGTTTAGCTAATCGATCGATAAACCACTTTCTGAGCCCTACTGGCAGATTGTATGCTTCAATAAAAGACCAGCCTCCATGATATTTTAACAAGAAAAATTGCTCATAAACATTTTTCATGTATTCTTCACTTAGGCCAAAAAAATTCCGTATTAAACGGCACCTCCAGTCTATCATTATGTCCGCATACAATACATTCAAAATCTTGCTTCATATCAAGATTTGGCATAATTTTTTGATAGGTTGTTCTTAAAAATTTGGAATCAAATGCTGGTAGGTTTTCAATAAATTCATTAACAGGGCCTCTGGTTGTTACTCCATTTACTGAAACTACAAAAGCTTTTAATTGATCCGTCAATACAAGGTCCCCTAAATTACTCTTTGCTCGGCGTTGGCGAAGATCGCTTAATTTCTTTTCATCGTGACCCGTAAGAAGCTTGACTTCAACTACGGCACTAGTTTTTGGCAGCGTTACATTAAATGTACCTGCTTCGGTAATGCTTATATCATCACCCAGTACAGGCTCTTTGATAACTCTTTCATTGAGATCAAAACTGTGCTCAGTTTTAGCTGTACAGACCGGGCACGTAACTTTTGTTACATACTCTGCTCCATACGCTGAAGCTCTGGATGCGATCAGAATGGCATTCTTATCTCCGACTAGCAGATCATCAATATTTATTCTTTTGTCGACAATAATATTCTGCAGCATTCGCTCTAGGGCAATGCCCTTTTTAATTAAAGTTACGGATGTTAAAAGATCTTCTTCTTTCGCTGTCATATATTTTATTTCTATTTCTGATACAGCGTGAAGTGGATGGCCCTCCGGGTAAAACTTACCTCCGGAAGGTAACTCAACAAATTCTGTAGGAACAACAAAGTTGAGTGGACCAGAACTCTCTGGTGTAAATCCAACTGGCGTCGGAGGGGCCTCCGCGCCGGCTGCGGGAGCAGAGAATCGCTCCCGATTATTTCTTGCAGACATTACTACCTCGTTTTATTAACTTGTCTTATCGTCTAGGCTGTTGCTTGCCTTGGGCGGTGGAATCTGTAAATTATTAGCTGCCGTCCAGCCACCACTATTTCTGCCCGACCTTGTCATATAAGCAAAGTCGTAAGCAATAGTCATGCTGATTGTTAGTAGATCGTCACTTTCATAACTTAGATCACCTAAATTGCAGGTTGTTACGAAAGAATTATACAGAGTCCACTCATCGAGCTTGTCATTTTCACTTTCACCAATTTGAGTTATTTTTACCATACCCAGCGCTTCTGTAGCTAACTTCTTTGTTATCGTTTGTGAGCCTTCACCGAACGATGTAGGGAAATTATAACCCGATGATCTAAGAATTGCTAGCATTGAAGCTGTGGTATCTACTGGATCGACTGGATCAACCAAGGTAACATCTACCGGGTTCCAGGTAACTCGGCCAGGATACTTAAATTCATGGTTAATAAACTTGTGTGGTGTCATAGAGGTTTCCCAACTAGGTCGGGTTACCGTCTTAGCAATCCACTGATTTCCGATATTTGGAAGGGTTAGAATCCATCTAAAAGATCTTTTTGGTTCTACTCCTGTTTCATTCCAAAATGCCATTATGTTTATCTCCCATTATAAATAGTGTTTTTATTTATTTTTTATTTCTTAATCATCAAAAGCTGCACCAGAGTTCATAATTGTGAAATCAATTGCAATGTATTCAATTGCTCTGGCGGGCTTCAATAGCACCTTCGCGTACATGACATTTCTGTCTCTGAGGTCTGGTGTGGTTGTGGATTCATCAAGAATAAGTTTATAGTCCTCTAGGCCCAAACGTGTCTTGACTGACTCTAATAGAGGCACAGCTTGAGATGTGAATCTTGCCCAAGTTGTAGGAACGTTCTGGTCAAACAGGATTCTGTTTGCAATTCTAGAAATTTCCTTCTTAAGGAAGATCATTAGTCTCCTAACATTAATTCTATCTAGAGCAGACCTACCAATTTGCAAGGTCTTCTGGCCGAAGACTACAATACCTTCGGAAGCAAAACTTGCAATCGGGTTTACGCGGTTTTCGTAAAGGTCGTCTCTTTGTTCTGCGGTTACTTTGTCTCTTACAGATACAACTTTGAGACCAGCGGAACCCTCTGATAAGCCACCACGGTTAAAGCCGGCTGGGGCAAACCATAGCTCAGACTTGGTAGCAGAGCTACCCAGCGTTCCTAGTGCTGCAACGGATGGGGGTACCCAGAGAAGCTGCGCTGTCGAAGAATCCCTAACTTGTACCCAGGGATAATAAGCGCAGCCGTAGCTTGAGTTCAAATCGCGCGCCTTAATGTTGCTGATAACACTTGATACTGATCCATTCTTCGGATATCCGCTTGAGGGGTCAGAATTTGGGGCACCTTCGGCGATTGGCTGATATCCACCCTTAAGATCGATAATAGCAAGGGCGTCACCGCGTTCTTCGCAAAGGTCAACTAGATCCTTTGTAAGTGTTTCGTTAGTGATGCCGGGCATTACAGCCAAATTGAAGTCTAGCTGATCTGCTTCCGAGATAACCTCCATTGCTCTCTTTAGCGATGCAAATGCATAGTTTGTATTAGCAGTGCTGCCATAGCCAGAGTCCGTGCCATCTAGAATTGTGTTTCTGAACGGTTCGGCTTCTGTAACATCAAGGCCGTCACTACCACCATGTAATACTGTGGTGAATTTATTGAGGCCCTTATCAAGGATAGAAGTGTAGCCGCCGCTAATGGCCGTGATGGAGAGACCCGAAGCGCAGGAGCCAGATTCATAAAATCCATGCTTTCCGCTAGGGTCGGTGTCGGTGTCATCGTCATGTCGAATATCATCCAAAGTAAACTGGAATTGATGATCCGTGTATGTGCCGGCGGTAAAAGAGCTTACGTCTGTTGGCAAGGCGCGGACCAAATCTACGTTGGTCTTATCAAAACGGCTTGTGCTGTTTTTTCTTCTCAAGTCTACACCAAAATACGCTCTCTTTTCATTTGCAAAGCCTTCAGGGCTTAGCGAGCTTGAACGAAGAGTCATGCTTGGGAATTCAAACATTAAGTCAACAATGTCTGCTGCAGCTTCGAGGGATGCCGATACAAAAGCCGGGTCGTTCTCGGCGTTATGAGCGGCAATATTATCCAAGGTAATGTAAGACGCCGAAAGGTCTGCTCCTGTAACGTTATCGTCGTCAGTGTTGGTAGTAGTGCCGTTAATTTGCCAAGACTTGAACTTGAGGGGGCCGCGTACGCCGAAAGGCAAAGCCCTCTCGTCAACTAGGCCGCTCTTTACATTCTCATGCATTTCAAGGCGAATGTACTTAGAGTTGTTTGGGTAGTCATTGTACTCTTTGTATCTGCGCTCTGTTGAATCATAGGTGATGTACCTGTCTCCAATGATTGCTGCGGCATAATTTGGCGAGTTAGGATTGAGGGTAAGTCTCTCAAAGGACTCTAATACAACCTTTTTATGGTCCAAGTCATCAATCTTTCTAACTTCCAGAGTGAAAGTACCATAAGGATCGACATTTTCATCTGGAGATTGCTTGATATCGGTAATAGATACTTTGAGGTTTCTTTGGTTCCACTCTCCGTTATTATCCAGAGACACTACCTTAAACAAATCATCCATCGCTCCGTGTGTATATCCGGAGCCGGATCCGAAGCTTAAGTTCTGCGAAAAGAAGTATCCTGTTTCAGATGGTCTCGCAGCAATATTTAGGCGGTCGCCATACATAAGACTGTTGCTGCCGGCTGTATTTCCCAAACCTACAACAACTCCAACCTGAACATCTCCTGTGCATTTTTCGTTTACTGCCCTTTCAAACGTTTCGCCAAGCCAGTATGACTTAGTTTTTCCGCTGGCATTAGTAGCAGTATTGGTTAGTGCTGGATTTGTATTAAACACTTTTCTAATAAACTTATCCGAGCTTGGATTAAAATTGAATGTATGAGTGGTTGAATCTTCGCCATGCGGTGTAATCACCACCTTAAATTCATGTTGGGCCGAGCCTAATAGCAAAGTAGCGTTTGATGAGGTGGCTGTCTGGTGTGCGTCTTCAATGTGGTTACCCGACAGTGCGATCTCACCATTTTCTAAATACCATACTGCAGCAAGAGTTCCAGTGACGCCAGTAGCTAAGCCTGACGAGCCGGAATCGGCCATAAACAATCCATAGGCGCCGCCGTTGACTGACGTATGGGTTCCCAATACGGGTACTCTCCAATTTGCGCCACCTTTTGCTTGAGTCGACTTATCAGCGTTCGGGTCCTCGACGCCAAGAACGCGGACGACTGTTATAGGGCCATTGTTTCTCAAATATGCTTGCGCGGCGTAGCCGGCATATGTGGGTGCCATATGGTTGCCGTCTCTCCAAACGTCGCCGCCGGCGCCTCCGGGGACAGGCTTACCAAAAATTTCTGTTAGTTGGTCAAAAGATTCAACTCTGGTTGGCCTAAAAGCTGGTCCTTGTGTAAATCTACCAACTACTACCGGCCCAATACCTACTGCATCAGCGGGCAATTGTGATTCATCAACTTCTTTAACAAAGACACCCGGAGATACGAATTTATATTTATCAACACCCATTATCGTTTTACTCCTATAAAAGCGTTACATTACGCTAAAATACATTTCTTTAATAAATAGTAGTGGAATTAGGCAAAATCCCTTTATGGTTTATAAAAACCATCCTCGGTCAATTCGGGTGAATCTCCGACTATAACCCTCTCTCTGCCCATTTTTACTTCTACTGCATTTTCTCTTTTTACAATTTTAGGTTGAGCATCATTTTTATCTGCTCCAATTGTATAACCAAGAACTCTTATAGAAATATTAGTTTGATAGCTTCGAAGCTCATCTTGAAGATTTGAGACATTGTTCTCTATACTATATACTGGATCTACAAATGCTTCAAAAGTGTGGCCATCCTTCTTTAAAAGAAAGTAATTATCAGCACCGGGCTGATTAATAAATGGCAAAAGTATTTCATTCATCTGCTGCTGATACTCACTCTGAATCATGATATTGTAAGAAATTTCAAGATACATTGGTACAGGCACAGTTATTGTTTCATATACTACTTTTTTATTTTTTCGTTTTCTATTTCTATCTTGAGTTGTTGTAAAGCCTCTTTTTCTAAATGCATCTGCTGTAGCAAAATTAGAGGTTTTTTCTTGATTAATTCTTCTTGCAATTGTTACGGCGCCGCCTTTTTCGTCTTTTATATTTTGAATTAAAGAAAAAATAGAAGATCTTTTTGATGGATTTTTTTCTACTTCGCCTCGCTCTAAAGTGATTGCTGGTAAAATAACAACGCCGTTATCATCGTATAATAATCTTTTCTTCCTGTAGCTTGAGCGCTCTCCAGAAACCCAAAGCACTGGAACTTTTTTCCAGCCTTTATTTGTTGTTGAGAAAATATTTAAATTCTCATCTACCCATTCAAACAAAGATCGATCAATAGTTTCAAGTGTAGAGGGCATAAAAATTTCTTCTTGAACATTTTCAGGATTATCGACTTTGGTAAAATTATATTTCTTGTCTCTGTAATTAGCTGGCATCGAACAGGCCCTCTCTTGTTCTTAGGCATCTAGCAGAAATTTCTATTCTGTGGTCAACTTGGCCAAATAATTGCTTTGTCTCATCTAGTGAAACAATTTCATAATGAAAATCTCCGTACAAAACAAAGTCGCCTTCTCTAACAAAGAGATCTTGATCTTCGGTTAGTCTTCTTTTATGAAAATGAACCGTTATTTCAGATGTCTTATCGATACCGTATCTATTTGTCTGTGTTTTAAAGCCACCCCACTCCACCAAAGCGTATACTCTGACTGGTGGTAAAAATGTTTTTTCAATTGCTTCATTATAGAGAGAGTGAAAGTTTGTATTTTTAACATCAATCGGATAATAAACAACCTGTTGACCGATAACTCTCTCAATAAGCTCATCATTGACTTGTTTATCTAAGTCTCTTTCTTTTTGACCAGCAAATAGAGGTGGCGGTGGTGCTGCTGGTTGAGACCACTTTTTATCTTTCGACATTTTCTATCCCCCTATCCAACAAATATACCAGCGGGAACGTTTTTTGTCGTCTCAGTTACAGCATTAGCAATATCTGATTCCATAGCAGCTAGCTTGCTGTAGGTTAACTCATCAAGAACTGTCTTCAACTCTTCTCTTAGTTTCTCTTGCTCTTCTTTTGCTTGAGATAATAGATCAGTAGCGTTAAGAGAAACATTATCGCCTGGAATTGGAATAGAGTTCCCAAACTTTCCTCTCACTTGCCCTAACATCTCTTTGGCTAAAGCAAGAGCAAATCTTCTAATCCATTGTTTGCCGATACTATTAATATTTTCAAAAGGAATATTTCCAAATGGAATAGTGTTTAGATTGTTGACGCCGTCGACGCCCACAGTTCTATCTGACTCTTCGTCCCAGGGATCTTCCTGAATTGTGAAGTTCACCCAAAACTTTTTTGGGGAGCCAGAAGTATGTTGAGGAAAGATTCTTAATCTATTATTCTTAATCTCAAAAGAATAATGCGAGTTTCTTGTATAAATTGCATCTTCATAAGCCATTGCTTGAGCTTTGTTCTGCCATGGCGGAATTACTTCGAACGTAGAATCATCAGCATACATACCATAGGTCGACAAGTTGCCTACTGTATTAATACCGCCATAATAGCCATAGAATCTCCACATAGCATGTGGTGTCTTATAAAAGACTTTTTTAATCGTAACTTTCTTATTATTGAAGTTAATGCTTGAAAAATCTGCGCTTGAAGTTATTAAAGACTGAAGGTCATAATCTTGATCATTGTCAGTAGTGTTTGTATCAAACGACGCTGAGTATATTCTCGTATTGCCTCCAATATCTAGTTCTTGGGAAGTTCTCTCACCTACTCTTTTCGTAAAAGCATAATCAAACTTGGGGTACTTAAGTCCAACATGTGTACCATCTAGGCTAGACGATAAATCACCGGACTTTAATTCACCATGGTGATCAAATGTGCCGGTCGTAGCACCTAGAGTGCTGTTTAAAATGTTTTTACCTTGATGTATATTAACAATATAAGAATACTCTAATACAGAAGCCTCGTAAGCTGTGTATACGTTCCCCGCTGTTAATTCAATATCTAGAACATCGCCGCCAAGCATCTTATACGTAAAAGATATTTGATCCATAGCCCCGGACACAAAATTAACATCATAAAAATCGCCGTCGGGATCAGCATAAATGCCGAAAGCATAGTTTGTTGTATCTTGAGCTTCTGAAAAAGTACCGGTGGATGGCAGAATTACTGCGCTTATTTCACTTGATGGTGTTAAGGTGGGTAGTGCCATTCATTTGGTCTCCTCTTTCAATAATTAGTTATTAAAAAGAGAAAACCCCTCGCCATTGCTGACGAAGGGTCTTCTTTTTTCGCTAATTGTTATTTATTAACCAGTTAGGTTAGAACAAACTACAACACCGTACATATCGGGTCGTACCATCTTCTTAGCGTAGCGGGTCATAACACCCTTACGTGGTACGAAGTCTTCCGTACCGAAAATGGTAGGAGTGACCTGTAGTGGCACGTAAGGAGCGTACACGTAGCCGCTCTCTAGGAAGCTGTTACCCTTACGTCCTACGAGAACTGTTGATCTCGGGAAGTAGGGGTCAACATAGACATCCCATTTCTTGCTAAGATTACCGACCTTTACAGTTCCGACGGTGCCGCGATCAGCGTCAGCAGTGACATTGGCGCGGAAGCCGGCAGTGAACTCAAGGATGTTGGCAACTTCGGGGCCGCAGACAACAAAGTTGGCTCCGCCGCGAAGAGTCTTACGGTGAATCTGTGCAGATACATCGTTGATGGTCTCAACAAGGGTCTCGTACCACTCGGATACGTTACCAGTGAAGGCACCTTCCGTTTGTACTGCGTTTGTCCTGTTGAGGAAGTTACCCGGTGTGCGGGACCAGTAGTAAGTACCAGCCTTTGCACCCTTAACGAGGTCTTCAAGGATCTCACGATCAATCTCAAGAGCAATTTGCTCGGAGAGAATGCTTGTAAGCTCTACCTCTGCATCCAAGTTGTGGTATGCGTTGAGGTCTTGACCAAGCTCTGGGGACCACTTAGCCTTGAGCTTCTTGGTGTTAGCTGTCACGGAGACAGAGTCCACCTTGATATCAATCTCTGGGATTGTCTCCTCGTTCTCAAGACCCCACGGTGTAGCTGCAACAACAGCACCTACGGCATTACCCGCGCCGGCAGCCGCAGTTCCAGCGAAGTTATCAGTTCTCTGATATACACAAGTAGTACTTGTTCCACCCTGGTTTAGATCGTGCTGCGCGTTACGGTTAGCCACAGATGCGCTATCAGACGCGAAAACGAAATAAGCTGTTGTACCACCGGATAGCTGAGTCAAGCGACGAACTGGCGTGAACTCTACATTATCAGTTGCGTTAACAAGAGATGCGGAGATCGAAATCAGATTATCACCGGAAAGACCGGTCAAGCCACTAACGTCGCCTGTGTAGATAATTACGTGGGTTGAGCCAGAAGTTAAATCGGGGTCAAACTTGCAAATACGATCGATCTCTGCGCGGGTAAGAACTCCCTCTGAACCGGCAGAGCCAGTGCCGCCGAATATGTCCTGCTCGATTGCTGTAAGTGTAATAGCAGTAGAGCCGGTGTGGGAAGCGTAGCCGTTGTTCAATGCATATAGACCCTCTTCTGCACTGGCGTCAAGATCGACACCACCAGTCAACTGCTGACCTACAACATTACCACCGTAAAGTGATTCGGCTGCGGTTGCGCCGGCACTAGTTTTAGTGCTGGTGAACTGGAAGTCCAGGAAGAAGATAAGACCAGAGGGAAGGCTCATGGGTTGAACCGACACTAGGTCGTTTGCAATAAGTCCGCCGAATACACGACGTACAATTGGGAAGGCGACAGAAGCGAAGCCTTCGACATCACCAGCACTCATGGTACTGGCCTCTTTTAGTAGTTGGGAAGCCTGATTTTCAAGCAATCGAGCCATCCCGTTTTTAGCACTATCGTCGTTTAGACCCTCTAGAAGTCCGGTGCGCTCCCACTTCTCTAGTAGAGCGCTGCCTTCGTTCTGTAGGCTTCTTTCGACAATGCCTTCTGTTAATTTGTCAAGCACAGACATTGTAATATCCTCCATTAAATTTTGTTATTAAGTCCTGCTAAAGTTTTCCAACGACCTAACGTTGAATCCTTTTTATCCTGTACTTTCTCATTGCGAGTAAGTATCATTGTTGAGGAAACTTTATTAACTGCTTCGCTCAGCGATTCGACCGACTTCTTATTATCTCTAGAAGTACGCACTGTGCTTTGAAGAGTATCATATATAATTTTTGCTTCTTCAACGGTTTCGGCTGTTGATAACGCTTCGGCAATTTTCTCTTTTTGCCGCTCATTCAGGGAGGGATCCATCAATGCCTTGTTTTTAAATAATAATTTTGCATTCACAAGATTGGTTTCATTAAGTTTATTCTTAAGAAATTCTACCGCTTCTTGTAGATCTACAATGTTTTTATTTGAATTATTTAAATCTTTTTGTAAATTTTGTAAATTGTTCTTTGACTCTTCGAGTTCTTCAAGAGTTTTATTTAACTCTTCAAGCTCTTCTTTTACTTCACTGTCTTGAGCCAAAGCTAGTAATTGATCTTCTATTTCTTCAAGATGAGAGTTGGGTATACCATTATTGCCCCATCCGGATGGTGTGGGATTAATATCAACAGTTAATTCTTCAACTAACTCTTCCAACTCTTCTAAATTGAAATCGACGTCTTCCGCGATTGGTACCTCCGGCGCTGTGGCCAGGACCTCGTCGGCTGCAGCTTCATGTGTTTGTGTAGCTGTTTCAGGCATTTGTTTTTCTAATTCTGTAAAATCGATAGTAATTTCTTCTGGCTGGCCGTCATTGTCCATGTCCGGGCAGCCGCAAAGATCTTCGCCATCGGTAGCAGCAAGAGGCATTTCTTGCACTATCTCTGGGATTGTTTCCGTGGTCATAGAATCGAGTTCCATACCCAGGCCAGATCCTAAAACATCGTCTTGTTCAAGCAATTGGTCGACCGCTTCTTTTATTTCTTTTGAATATTTCTCAACAACTGCTTCTTCCGCATTTTTAAGGGCCACCTCTTTTAGAGCGGCTGCATCAATAACGGCTTGTTCTAACATATCTGACATCTAAAATCTCCTGAGATAGGTATAACCCATTAATAAGTAGTCGTATTTTTATCAAAATTCCATTTTTTGCTATATTAGCTATCTGCGAAAGGAGTGCCCTGTGTACCGGAAACATAAATCGCCTTCCCGTTTGTGACAACCCAAGTGTCTGCGGCAACTGCAGTAACAGTCACTTCTGAATATATACCGCCCGTTGTCGTACCATTAAATATGATAGCGCTCGTGCTTCCTCCGGAGTTAAACGGAGTAGCTGTAACCGTAGCGCCCATTCCAGCAGATTTATAGCTATGAATCTGGCCAAAAATTACTTCATTGGAAGTGTCGGCACAGACAATCTTGTGTGAGTTGCTTGTTGCGCTAACTTTCACAAGGAATGTAAAGGTGCAGCCGACATTAGCAGCAGTACCAGCGTCTGGCAGCGTAGCTACGGCTCCATCAGCATCGTTAAATACGATTATTGCTCCAGAGTCGCCGGCATATAGCTGTGTATCTGCAGTCATGACGATGTATGGTCTCAAAGCTGAGAAGGCTTTAGTGACGTTTGTTGTAGAACCAGCGGCAGTACCTACCGCTCTTGCAACCGTTGTGCCCTCTGCTTGAATAATAGTATCGCCATCGACAGTTAAAGTTAAGTCGGCGGCGTGAGAATCATCGTCAATGGTCGTAATCGTGGTTGCGCCATGAGTGGTAGTAGCAATTGTGCATTTGTCGCCTGTATCAGCAGAGCTTAATAGCGTCAAATCCGTTCCGCCGTCAGCGCAGTTGACAATTACTCCGTTATTCGTGTCGGCACCGGTGGCGGTAATTTCCATACCAGTGGCTGTACTGGCGCCATTAGTGCCGCCGGTGACGGTCATCGTAATGCCTTTCACAGTTGGCGTCCCGGCGTCGGCGGCGTGAGTCAGTGTTGGCGTTAGGTTCATGCCGACCATCGTGTTGACACCGTTGGTCGCGGTGCCATTATCTATATCCATGAACACGCCATACATTGTATTGTTACCAGTCGAAGCACCTGTCTTGTCATAATCGATTGAGAGAGCAGTAACAGTAGTATCGCTGGTATCGGTAACATTACAGTCAACCAAGACTCCCGGGTGGTCATTAATAGGGTTGAACTCGACCGTGCCGCCAGAGATATCAAGTTTGTTTGAACTGTGAGTGATCGTCATATCCCCATTATTAAAATCAACAACACCTCCTGAAGCCAAGAAAAGGTCAGACCACCCTAGTGATGTGGTTCCCAGAGCAGTTCCATCATTGGACCCGGGGGACAAGCTGTTCTCTGCTAATTCAACTTCCTTAGAATTATTTGCATAAAAATTGATTTTATTTGCATCCTCAAAATCAATCTTAGTTTGATCGTCTTCTCCAATTTTAACATCAGTGGCCAGAATAGAGCCAACAGATAAATTGCCGGCAGAATCCAAGGTCATATGTTCTGTCAAGGTACCATTCAGTGACGTAGAAAAGACCATATTTGAGTCTTGTGTGCTAGCAGTCGCCGTAAAGGCTTCATTTTTCTTAACCGCAATTTTACCAGAATCAACAGCAGTGCCGCCAGTATCTTCTAAATCAAACTGCATCGCGACAATACCGGCAGTACTATTCGCATCGCTTTGATTAATAAGTTTTAGAGCGACGAACTCTCCGTCGGTATCTTTAGTGATTGTCTGCAGCGCTGTAAAGCTATTAGCCGCAGAAGTAGTAACTGCTCCAATGTCTGAAGCTACATCTGTGCCTGCTCGATAATCTACATTTCCGCTAGAATCTAGAACCAGGAACTTATCCGTATCTTCGCCTGCTGCAGCAACAGTTGTAAGAAGAAGTGAGCCTGCGACTGTCGTTACAGAGTTAGATCCGTTACCAATCGTAGCATCTACTTCGCCATCTGCATTGCCATCAACCAAAATTAGGCCGGCTTCTAGGCCGGCGTCATGGGAAGCAACGGATAAGGTAAGTCGTCCGCCCTCTGCTCCAGAACTAGCGTCTTCTACTTCGCCAGTAATACGAGCATATTCTGTAGCGGTCGGCGTTCCGTCATCCATGCCGTAGAATTCAATAATACCACACACATCACTATCGGTACCATCATTTCCAGCATGTGTATTGTTTAGCCGAAGAATACCGCCGGCTGTATCGTCAGCAACGTTCTTAAGCTCAACCCGGGTGCCGTCATATAAAAGATTAGCTTCTGCGGCGAAAGTGTTGTCGCTGGTTACCCAAGTTATGATAGCATTGTCTGTATCGCCGGCGACAGATCTTGCAGAGCCTCCGCCTCCGCCGGCTAGGCTGGTGCCGTCTGTAATTTGGATATCATTGCCGGCATCTGTGGTAAAGTAAAGCTGATTTGGAGTGGCTGTCTTCACCCAAACTTGACCATAGGCAGCATTATCGCTATCCGCGCCGGACTGCTCTTTTAATGTTAGCGCACCTTCAACAGTTAACTTTGTTTTAGGGCTTGTGGTACCTATACCAACTTTATTGTTATCTGCATCAACGGATATTGTTCCGTCATCTACGTCCAAATCTGGAGTGCTTGTATTACTTGGTGAAAACTTTCCCATTATATTTATACCTTATGTTGTTTAAGCCGAGTCTATAACATCTGTTAAGCCGGATCCGGTTAGTTCAAACATATATTTAGTTGGTATATCTGTTAATTCTGCGAAAACTTCATAAGCGCCATTATTACCCTGTGATGTAACATATATCTCTTTGCACCTAACATTCATAGTAATAGAATCTTTGTTATCGCCTAATGTAATATAATGAAAGCCTGCAGTAACATTCGAATTAGCCACCGCGTCGTTGAAATGTACGCGCAAATCGACATTTGTTCTATTGATTACAGTAACAGATCTAGCAACAAACGGAAACTCAATCTTTTCTTGAGCCCCGTTTTCAATTGTTGCAGAACCAGTGCAATAGGGTCTGCCCGCGACCTGATAAGAACCGACATGACCTAAACCGGGTGAAAATCGGTATCTATCTGGCCCTTGTTCTTCGTATGCTGGATTACTCATTTTCTCTCACACTCCTTATGAATATTTTATTTCCATTTTGCGGCGGCGGTCAGCTTCTGCTTTGCGCGCGTTTCTCATTTTTTTTATTTTTGCCCTTCTTCTTTTAGAAGAGGGCTTCTCGTAATATGCCCTTTCTCGGGCTTCCTCTAATATTTTTTCTTTTTTAACTTTTTTAATGAACTTTTTAATTAGTCTAGTTGAATTTCCGCGTACTTCTTTTAAAGAAACTGCGACATGTACTGGTCTAGCCATTTTATTTCCTTATATTAATTGTTTCCACTTGCCGCCGGAAAGACCAACAATGCCATCAATATTGACGCCAGAGTCGCCGGGTCGGACGCCTGCTAAGGGATTTCCGGCAGAAGGTTCGCTAGGTATAGCTTCCGTGCCTTGAAAAACATCAACATTGGTCATGCTGGCTTCATTCAATCTTTTTATTCTCTCTTGCCTCTCTAGTTCGTACTTTTCCTCTAACTCTCTCTGCTTTTCTTCGCCTTCATCTTTAGAGCGTATAGTAATGCCCTCTGTAACAACTCTTTGCGTCTCTAAGCCAGAAACAACTTCAGAAATTATTCCAGAAAGTACACCCTCTTCAAAAATGCATTCTTTAATACATTCTTTGATTAGGGGCTTTAAGACTTGTTTTAATTCTTCTTTTTTCATTTTAATCTCGTAAGATGTCGTCGAAGGCATCATTAATACGATCAGACTTTGTTGAAGGCTGTATATTCTCCGATAAGCCGACCGAAACTCTGCCTCTACTATTTCCCTCCGGACTTAAGAAGGCGCCTGGAGTGGATGGCTCGGAGACGATGTCGAAACAAATTAATTGGAAATCATCCTCTACCATTGTTACTCCGTTGGCTTCTCTAACAGACCCAAGTCCCCTAGACGAAATGCCTAGTTTCACTCCGGAATTTATTAACGCCTTTAAAACATTGCCCGATGGAGTATCCAATACTTCAATCTTACCCATGACGCTATCGCCATCCCACCACATCTTGCTTACCAAGTGTGAGGCATTTTTCAGGTTAATTACAGAATCATCGGGATGATCTAGCTCTCCTAAAGAGCGGCGTTCGCGGACAGCTTTTTGGTAATTCTCGACTTCTCTTTGCAAAGTTTCTTTGCGATATATTCTACCATTACCATTTTTTGTGCCGGCCTTTTGGCAAACTCCAACAAGATATACAGAGCCGCCATCAACGCGCCTCTTTTCATCTTCAGTTAAGACAGTTAAATCACATATACCATCAGGACAAAGTTGGAAATATTCTTGTAAAAGTTCTTGGGCCATTTATCCAGATCCTAGCTTAAAGAAGCTTTAAGAGCGTTTAATTGCTCTTCTAGTTGGGCAATCGCGGTGGCTACAGTATCTGCGCCTTCTTCCACTGTCTCCTCTTCATTAACAGTTTCTTCCTCATTTACAGTATCGTCTTCTGTGACGGTGTCTGTGTCTGTGGTTTCTTCTACTGTTTCTTCTGTTGTCTCGGTGACAGTTAAGTTTGTAATCTCTTCTTTGATGATCTCCATCAATCTCTCTTTTGTAATCTTCATTTTAAAAACCTCATTTATTGTTAAAAATTAAAAAATATTAAGCAGGCGCCACCTGCTTGAACTAGCTACCCTTGCAGCAACGTCTTACCTCTGGTGTGTTCCGGCGTCTCATTGTTGGTCCTCTCTATTTTTATTCCACAATCCCCAAAAACCATATTTAAAATATATGAGGTTCCGGAGCTTAAGCATCCCAAAAGAAATGCATTTAAATAATTATATTCAAAATTAAATAGTTCCGTTAAGCTATTAATTCCAAAAAGAAAAACGCCGACCCAGAAGCCCATACACATAGAACATTTGGATAGATCGCCAAGGACGCCTTGTTTTGGCCTTATAGAATCAAATATTTTTCCATAAACCAATATCTGAGTCATGCCATAGGCACAAAGAATAAAATATACTAAATCCACCCGTACCTCTTAGATTCTATATACTGCTGCTATACCATAAGGACGGACGCCGGGTCGCAAAGAACCCTTGCTTGTAGCATGCCGTTCTGGATCAAAGTCTGTCGAATCTTCTGGTCCGGGCTCTGTAAGCCTCTTCTCTTCAGCATCCTCGTAGGCAGTCTCATATTCAAAGTAGGGTCGTTCCTCTTCAATAAACTTGCCAACACTAAAAAGTGCAACTTGAAATGGATTATAATCCTTGCTTTCTGCAATTTTTGCTTCCATAGATGAATAAACAGTTCCACCCTGAACTGATTCTAACTCAATAACTCCCTTTCTTCTTAAGAAATGGAATAGGCGCTCTTGGGCTTCATATACTTCATCATTCATTCTATCTTTTGCAAAAGCTAATATTTTTTTCTTAGCTGGCATTAATACAATATCGATTTCCTTATGATCAAAAATCATAACGTTGCCGTCTAAAGTTCTACGAGCTTTTAATTCCATAGAAAGTTGTGGTTCTGCCTTGGTAGGCTCACTCACTTTGATTTTAATTTCTTTTGGAGCATCGGTTGGCTCGTTTACTTTAATATTAATTGCCATTATTCAACAATCTCATTTGCCAAATCTTGTATTTTCAAGATAGATTTTATTAATTTTGTATTAATTTCTTGATTTCTAAAATCATCAATTACATTTAATGTTCGATTTGCTTTCTCAACTAAGATGGTATCCTCTTTTTTTACATTCGTTGAAAAATTCTCTACAACTTCACGTAAACGACATATCTCTTCATTTAAGAATATCTTAAGCTCAAGGCCGTTATCTGAGAAGGAGGTGATAAACTTATTAAGCAAATCTCTCTGTTCTGTTCTTAGTTTGCCGGAATACTCATCGTTAAAGCGCTTAATAAACGAATTGAAAACTAATTTATCCCCGGGAACCTTATTTTCAATTTTACTATTCTTGCTCGATAAGTGATTAATAATGCTCTCTTCTAGGAGTACTTTCTTTTTTGGGGAAAGATCGGAAGAATTAAATAATTGATAAATGGTCGCCAAGCTCTTGTATTGTGGCACAAAATTATTAAAGACATCTTTGCCTAGAGACTTATTAATCTTTTTAATTACTGTGCTCTGCTCGTCAAACACTTGTTGTTTATTTAGAGAATTGTATTTGACCTTGGATTCATAAAGAATTTTTTCTGCCATGTGAGGCGGCATACTATCGATATCAGTCAAAGACCTGTAAAGCTCAAGTTCTTGGCCTAAAACAGAGTTTTTATTAAAGCTCTCCTTAATAAGGGAGGCAATCATTTCTTTTTTTTGTAAATCTTTATCCATGACAGCCTTAACCATTTCTTTGATTAGGGCCTCAAAAATAAATGCGGTATTCCTCTTTTTATTATGTTTGAACTTCATTGGTCGCGATTCTCCATCTCCATAATTAGTTTCTTCAAATCGCTATTGACTTGAAAAATCTTTGCTTCTTCGTCGCTAGAAACACTATCAAGGCCCTCTTTTGTCACGACACCTTTTGACAAGCTTGTCATTTGTGCCATATAGGGAAATAAATTTTTTCTAGAGGCATTAGCCGCCCTTCTGTTTATATTATAATGTTGTTTTCTGGCGCCCATATCTCTTTTGTCGTCTCTTGTCGGTATATACCACTTACTTTTTGACTTGCTAGTCGTAGTCTCGCCTTCGGAATTCATATATTTGACAGAAGTGTCATCATCTCTTTTACCGGGTGGTTCTGCCAATAAGACACCTTCATCCTCCGCAGCTTCAGGCGAGGGTTCTTCTTCAGGTGTGAGCGCTTCCGGTTCTTCTTCAGGTGTGATCTCTTCTGCTCCAAAATCTTCAAAAGCTGTGCCCAAACCTCCGGGAGTTGCAGCGGCTTCCTCTACACCGACGGCGGCCTCTAGATTTGCATCAAATTTTCTATCGTAAAATACCTGTCTTTGATTTTTCAAGAACTCTTCTTCTGTCATGCCAAAGACATTATTCGCAACCCACTGGCGACTAAAGAAGCCTTCTGTGGCCCCATTGGCAACATCAAACTTGGTTCTCCAGTGCTCCAACTCTTGCAACTCTGCAATCTTAGAGGGATTATTCAATGATAGACTGAAAGATTTCAGGTCCTCCCCCCTATAACCTAAAGTAAAGAGGTGAATAACTGCGACCTTTTCTAGCTCAGAAACTACTGATCTCTGTAATCTCTGTACAGTTCTAGCAAAACGGATATCTTTTTGAGCTAGCGTAGTTTGACTTTCGGTCGCCGCCTCTTCCGCATTTGACAGATAGGCTGCTGGTACCTTCAAGGCGCTGAATAGTTTATCTCTAAGATACTTAATATCATCAATATCGCCTGTATA
>Ga0163180_10000669_pt1 | contig 19824 bp, 27 predicted proteins | sample AtlANTMetagenome_2_FD_109647 | JGI IMG/M metagenome (GOLD analysis project Ga0163180, IMG submission 109647) | Marine eukaryotic phytoplankton communities from the Atlantic Ocean - Atlantic ANT 4 Metagenome | ecosystem: Environmental > Aquatic > Marine > Oceanic | place: North Atlantic Ocean...
AGTTTGGACTCCACCATCATCTTTAGATGCACCCCCTGCACCGACAGGATTTCATCATAGATGGATAAGAGCTGAATCAATGGGATTCGAAGACTCTAAAAATGTCCAAGGTCGATTAAGATCTGGATATGAATTAGTAAGAGCAGATGAATATCCCGACGGCGAATATCCACAAGTTGAAAACGGTAAATACAAGGGAGTGATCGGAGTTGGCGGCCTAGTGCTCGCTAGGGTACCTGATGAGATTGTAAAACAACGTGCAGACTATTATGCAAAACAACATAATGATAAAGTCGAAGCGATGGATAATGATCTTATGAAGGATGAGCACAAGAGTATGCCAATCGATATCGATAGGCAGTCTCGTGTAACTTTTGGTGGCTCAAAGAAATCCTAAAAAATTTCTCAAACCATTAAAATATACTAACCCGTACTGGAGGCCCGCAAGGGCAGGTACATTTATAAGGAGGCCTTTATGGCAAGAGCTAATAAAGACAGCGCCTTTGGTTTAAGAGCCATTGGCAAAGTGGGTCAGAATAGAGATAACCAAGGACTAGGTGAGTATAGTATCACAGCTAATGATACGACTACTATCTATTTCCAAGATGCGGTTTCAGCTACAGCAGCAGGTACAATTCACCAAGCTGCAGAGTCGGAAGCGTTTCTTGTGGGATCACTTAATGGTGTTTTCTACACAGACCCTTCAACAAGCAAGCCTACGTGGAGCAACTACTATCCAGGAAGCACTAACGCTTCGGATATAGCAGCTTTCGTAAGCGACGACCCGTATGAAAGATTCGAGATTCAATCGAACAAAGCGACTTCGCACACGCAGTCGGATGTGTTCATGAATTTTGACATCGAAGTAACTGCAGGAGACAGTGCTAACTACGTTTCTAAATCGGAGTTAAAACACTCAACTGCAACTACTGGTACGGCTCAAATAAAAGTAACAGGTGTTTCAAAAGACATCGATAACAGCAACTTAGGTGCTTCAACAGTAAACTTTGTTGTGATGATCAATGAACACTTATATAATGCTAAAAATAACGGCATATAATAGCAGGATAAGGAGATAAAACATGGCTATATCACGAGGACAACTAGTTAAAGAACTAGAGCCAGGCTTGAATGCTTTATTCGGCTTGGAATATAAACGTTATGAGAATCAGCATGCTGAGATATATGTAACAGAAACTTCAGACAGAGCGTTTGAAGAAGAAGTTATGTTATCTGGTTTTGCAAACGCTTCAGTTAAACCAGAAGGTTCTGGCGTAGTTTTTGACAATGCTCAAGAAACTTACACAGCTAGATACACTATGGAAACTGTTGCTCTTGCGTTCGCGATCACTGAAGAAGCGATCGAGGACAACTTGTATGACAGACTTGCGTCTAGATATACAAAAGCATTAGCTAGATCCATGGCAAATACTAAACAAATCAAAGCAGTTGATCCATTAATCAACGGGTTACCGCAAACTGCAACTTTCACTTCTGGTGATGGTTCTGCATTGTTTGCAACAAACCACCCAACGATTGCTGGAACAGTAAGTAATACTTTGACAACTCAAGCAGACCTTAACGAAACTTCATTGGAGCAGTCTTTAATAGACATTTCTGCAATGACTGACGAAAGAGGTTTAAAAATTGCTGCAAGAGGAATGAAAATGATCGTTCCACCTGCAAACCAATTTAATGCTGAGAGACTTATGAAGTCACAAGGTAGAACTTCAACAGCTGATAATGATATCAATGCAATCGCATCTATGGGAATGATCCCACAAGGTTACAGAGTTAATAACTTTTTAACTGATGCTGATTCATTCTACATTATCACTGATGTTCCAAATGGAATGAAGTACTTCGAAAGAACTCCTATCAGAACAGCGATGGAAGGTGATTTCGATACTGGTAACGTAAGATACAAAGCTAGAGAAAGATACAACTTCGGTGTATCTGACTATAGAGGTATCTTTGGCGTTCAAGGTGCTTAATGACTAAAAATTTTGTGGCGGGACATAGTTCCGCCACAATTTAATATTATAATGAAAGAATGACTCCCTCAAAAAAATTTAGAATAAAAATTGCTGCCTATCATTATGGCGCAGACTTTGTTATAGAATGCGTCGAAACCCCTGAAAACATTGAAAATACAATAGTTGACAGATTGGGACAAGGTGATATAAAATGGGAATATCTTGGAGAAATGAATGATCCCAAGATAAACAGAATAACCTATGAGGAGGTTATAGATGGTGCAAGCACATCTGACAGATCTTTACAAACAGAAGAGAGGTCTGGAACTAGAATGGGAGCAGGAGCATCTTAACGAGGGTAAATATACTCTCAATATGGTTAGAATTGACCACAAGGTCAGAGAAGTAATTAACCATATTAAAATGGCTGAGGCTAAAAAAGCCCACCTTGACAACAAGGTTGATGATGCGGCCGCTCAAGTTTCTGTAGCTACTTAGTAAAAAGCTACATCGTTGGAAAAATCCAATCCACATCACACGCCCTCTTGCGCTCTACTTAAAACTAAGCTATAACTATTTTACTATACAATTAATTAGAATACTGACGCGTATAGTCGACGGCCTAGAGACAGTATTCGGAAAACTAGGAGGATATAATTATGGCAAATACTACGTTTAATGGACCAGTACGATCGGATAATGGATTTGAAACAATATCTAAAAATTCAACTACTGGAGCTGTAACTGTTGAGGCAGATTACAATGTAAGACCTAACTTCAGAGTGTCAGTTGATAATTCAACTTTCACTGCTGCAGGTGGAACAACTGATACATTAACAAGACAAGAATCTGGAACTACATTTGTTGTGAATGGAACTGGAAACAATGTTGTTAATATGCCGGCACTTAGCACAGATAATGTTGGTACTCAGTATCATTTCTTTTTAACTACTGCAGTTGGTGGTGGTACTACAACTACATTTGTATTACCTGGCTCTGGTGTATCAAACTTTTTTGGTGCATTAGAACTTATGGATGGAACTGCTGCGAATCCGGCTTCGGATGTTGCAGGGGACACTTTAACATGGGTGAACTCAACTGTTGCTAATGCAAGATGTACGATTACTTGTATGACGGATGATGGAACAAACTCTACTTGGAAAGTAGAATGTTTAAGTACACCAATCGCAACAATAGCGTAATGATAAATTTTAAGGTGCTCTTTCGGGAGCACCTTAATTAAAGAATTAAGGAGAAAAAATAATGACAATACAATCACCTAACATAACTTCAACTTATGTTGACACCGAAGGAACTACAGTCCAAGTGGGAAGAACAAGAGTGTATGGAGTTTATCTTGATAGTTTAGGAGTAGCTGGAGATTTTGTAATTCGTGATGGAAGCAGTAGTGGAACAATAAAGTTTAAAGTTAAAACACCTGCTGTGGCGGAATCTATTACAATTAATTTTCCTCAACCTATTCTATGTAAAGAAAAATTATATACAGCGTTTACCACTGAACAAGTTTTATGTGCTACAGTTTTTCATAGTGGCGGTAACAGTAATTAGGAGGACTAAGTGGCTTTTTCTGGCACAAGTACATTCGAGAAAACTTTCTCGATCGATGATGTTATTACTGAAGCTTTTGAAAGATTAGGTTTTTTTGATTATTCAGGTAATGATTTAAGATCGGCAAGGAGATCTTTAAATATTCTATTTCAAGAATGGCAGAATAGAGGTGTTCATTTTTGGGAAGTAGATAGTCATGCTTTTAGTTTAGTTAGTGACCAAAATACATATACTATTTATAGAGCCCCTTCTGATGGAGACGCAGATGGAGTTACTTCAAGTTTAACTGCAGCTATTAATTCTACAGCTTTAATTGTCCCTGTAGAAACTGTAGCCCAAATGCCTGCTTCAGGTAAAATTAGAATTAATTCAGAGGTTATAAAATATTCTTCTATTTCAAATTTAAATTTAATTGTTTCTTCAACAGCAGATAGAGGAGTTGATGGTACAACAGCCGCAAGTCATTCACAAAATGATACTGTAACTAATTTTGTAGATATGGCGTCTGATGTTTTAGAAGCTAGTTATAGAAATACTTCAAATGTAGATACACCTTTATCTAAAATTAATAGATCACAATATTCAGCTTTTTCAAATAAAACTTCTACTGGACAACCTTCTCAATATTGGGTTCAAAGATTCATAGATAAAGTTACAGTTACTTTATATTTAACTCCCGGTTCTTCTCAAGCAGGAGATTATATGTACTTTTATTATTTAAAAAGAATTCAAGATGCAGGGGCCTATACTAATGAGGCTGATGTAGTTAATAGATTTGTACCTTGTATGTGTGCAGGTTTAGCTTATTACATGGCTCAGAAAAAAGCTCCTCAAAGAGTTCAAGAAATGAAATTACTATATGAAGATGAATTAGCGAGAGCGTTACAAGAAGATGGATCACCAGCGAGTGTTTACATTTCTCCTAAAACTTATTATCCGGAGATATAATGGCAAAGTTTGCAAAAGGAAAATATGCATTAGCAATTTCAGATCGAAGTGGATTAGCTTTTCCATGGAGAGAAATGGTTACAGAATGGAATGGTGCATTTGTTCACACATCAGAATATGAACGAAAGCAACCACAGTTAGAACCAAAACCATTTGTTGCAGATCCTCAAGGACTAGAACAAGCTAGACCTGCAAGAACAGAATTTCCAACAGAAGACTTTTTACCAAAGAATCCTTTTACAACTGCAGCGGCAGATGCAACAGTTTCTGTTGCATTTGAAAATGGAGATATGAGTGTAAATGATATTGTAAGATTTAGAGATGTTAAATCTCCTGTGGGTGGAGTAGACCCTGATACTTTGCAAGTATCAGGAATGGTTTTACAAGGAGATATTACAAGCACAGCTACTACTATTACTTTAGACTATACTTCTGATATGCCTACCAGTGGATATATTGTTATTGAAAAAATAAATAGTACTACGGGACAATTTGAAAATGAAGTTGTTAAATATTCAGGAATTTCAGGAATTAATTTAACAGGATGTACAAGAGGAACGAGCGCTCAATATAGAGGAGTTTCTCCTAAAACAACAACAGCTGCTTCTCATAAGTCGGGAGCTAAAGTATTTGGAGCATTTAAAATAACAGCTCTTAATACTAGAACACAAAACAACCCTGGTATGCCTGCAACGACAACAATACAAACAGGTTTTAATTTTGAATTAGCTAGCGTTGCACCAGCAAGCGCTAAAGGAGGCGGTTTTCAATGTACAATTGGACCGATAAATGATAGAGGTTAATTATGACATACGCAGAATTAGTTGATAAAATTAGAAATTATACAGAAGTAACTTCCACTGTTTTAACAAATGCCATTGTAAATGGTTTTATAGAAGATGCTGAATGGAGAGTTTTTAGAGATGTGGACACAGATGCTGGTCGAAGATATAAAACAGCCCAGCTCATAGCAGGAACTCGTTTTATAGATGAACCTACAGATGCTTTAGTAGTAAGATCTTTACAAGTGGTGGATTCTGATGGCGTAGGAGTAGCCGATAATAGAGATTTTTTACAGTACAGGGATACTAGTTTTATGTCCGAATTTAACCCTACCAATGCTCAAGGGGTTCCTAAATACTATAGCTTATGGGACGATAATACCATAGTTGTGGCTCCCACTCCCAATGCCACTTATACGCTTCAATTAAATTATATCTTGAAACCTCCGGGTTTATCTAGTACAAATACTACAACATATTTAAGTTTGAACTTTCCCAACGGACTTTTATATGCGTGCCTTATAGAAGCATTTTCTTTTCTAAAGGGGCCAAATGATCTCTTGCAATTATACGAAGGAAGGTATAAACAAGCGGTAGAAGGCTTCTCTATAGAACAAATGGGAAGACGAAGACGAGACGAATATCAAAGTGGTGTTCCTCGTATAGGAAAATAAGGAGAAACATAATGGCTATAACACAAGCAATCGCAAACAACTTTAAAAAGTTATTGTTAGAAGGAGACTTCAACGGTAAAGCTTCTGGCGGTGATAAATTTAAGTTAGCTCTTTATTCTTCTTCCGCTACTCTAAACTCAGCTACAACTTCTTACACAACAGGACAAGAAGTTGGTGCTTCTGGTCAATATTCAGCAGGTGGTGGAGCTCTTGTTAACGCAGGAACTTCTATAACTGCAGGTGTTGCTAGAGTTGATTTCGCCGACCTTTCTTTTACAGGTGTTACATTAACAGCTAGAGGAGCATTAATTTATAATACATCATCTACTACTACAAATTCAGCAGTGTGTATTTTAGATTTTGGAGGAGACAAGACAGCTACTTCTGGTACATTCACAGTTCAATTTCCAGCAGCAACTTCAACAGCAGCGATACTAAGAATATCGGGCTAGTAGGGAGGTAACTTCCTATGGCATCGGGAACTTGGAATACTGGCTTTTGGGGACAGAATCAGTGGGGCGATAATGCAAACCCTACAGTTATTCCTACAGGATTAGCACTTACAGCAACTCAAGGAGAGGAAACTTCAGCTGGTGAAATAAACAGTGGTTGGGGTAGACTAACTTGGGGTATCAACGCGTGGGGTGAATTTGGAACTGCTTTACCTACGGGTATAGCAATGAGCGTAGCTTTAGGAACTGAAGTTGCTTTCACTGACGTCAACGCAACAAACTCTACAAACAACAATCAAACATTAAGTTTAGCATTAGGTACTGAAATAGCAACTGGTACAACAGATGCTCCATTAACAGGTATAGCAATGACGGCTGCTCAAGGAACAGCAGACGCTGGACCTGACGCAATGTTGACTGGTAATGCAGCCACAATGGCTCTTGGTAGTGTATCAGCTTTCAACCAAACAGGTTGGGGCAGACAACATTGGGGTGATAATGCATGGGGAGTTGAAGGAACCTGGGTAACAGCGGCTGCAACAGGTCAAGCTTTAACAGGTGCTTTAGGAACTGAAACAGTTAGTGGTGATGCTAACATAACTGCAAATACTTTAAACGTAGCACAAGTTACTTTAGGTGCGGTGGATCCTGCACCTGATGCGATGATTACAGGCAATTTCATGATTGCCGCTTTAGGTACTTTAGGTCAAGGAAGTGCTAAAACTGTAACAGGATTTAGTTTACCAATGACTTTAGCTTCTGCTACAGTAGATTTAAATACACCAGTTAATGTAACTGGATTTGCATTAAATAATCAATTAGCTGGTGTCACAGCCTTTACAGATATTGACGTTATTCCTACTGGTTTTGGGTTGACTATGGCAGTAGGATCTGGTAGTGCTTTAATCTGGAATGAAGTAGATACCGGTTCAGCACCTTTAGAGCCTCCAGGATGGCAAATAGTAGCTGCATAAATAGGTTTGACACAAACCTTATTTAATATTAATATGAACATTATAAGGAATTAAAAATGGCTAACTCAACATCAGCAAGTTTAAAACTTACAGTCCAAGCAACTGGTGAAAATTCAGGAACTTGGGGACAAATTACAAATACAAACTTATTAATATTAGAACAAGCTATTGGTGGATACGATGCTTTTAACGTAACTAACGCCAGCAGAGCATTAACTTTTACTAATGGTGCGGTTTCTAATGGAAAAAATGAAGTAATAAAATTAACAGGTACATTAGCTGCAAACGTTAATGTTACTATTCCAGATTCTGTAGAAAAAACATATACAGTTTTAGATAGCTGTGATCACGCAGGTTATACTTTAACTTTTAAAACTACATCTGGAACAGGAATTCTTTTATGTGAAGGTCATACTTATCAATTATGGTCTGACGGAACTAATGTTTATAAAGGTTCTGAAGAAAAAGTATGGAGAGCAGTATCTGCAGCAGAAACAGTTCAAGCAGGTGCTCAACTTTTAGTCAATACAAATGGTGGAGGAGTTACAATTACACTTCCAGCGTCTCCATCTTTAGGGGACATGGTTACATTTGTTGATCAAGGTTATGATTTTAATTCAAATGCTTTAGTGGTTGGTAGAAACAGTTCTAACATCGCTAATGCCGCATCTAATTTAACAGTTAATACACAAGGCGCAGCTTTCTCATTAGTTTTTTCTGGTGATGCTACTACTGGCTGGACTTATACAGAGAAATAGGAGATAATAGATTATGTCAAATTACGAAGCTACAAAATACGATTTTTCTGGTGCAAACCTTACAGGTATCGAAGGAATTCCAACAGGTACTATTGTACCGTGGTCTACTGGTTCAGTACCAACTGGTTTTTTAGAATGTAATGGTCAAGCTGTTTCAAGATCAACTTACTCAGCTTTATTTGCAATCATTTCGACTACTTATGGAACTGGTGATGGTGCATCAACTTTTAACGTACCTGATTTACAAGACAATGTTGCAGTTTCAAAATCTAACAACAAAGCAATAGCATCAACTGGTGGAGCCAACACAGTTCAAACAACTGGAAACGTTTCAGGAAACGCAGCGGCGCATACATTATCAAGCCCTGAAATGCCTTCTCACTCACACTCATCGGGTGGTAACAGAACTAACTCTTCTAATGCTCACCCTAGCTTTAACATAGGGTTTTCACCTAGTAATACAGGTAGCCAAGGTGGAGGTGGATCTCACTCTCACAACGTAAGTGCGAACTTTACTGGAGATTCTACTTCGGTGCTTCAACCTTATTTAACTGTGATGTATGTTATTAAAACTTAAGGAGAATAAAGATGGCAAATAAAAATGTAAAATGGACAGTAATTTTTGATGACAAGCGTGTCATCAATCAAAGTGTAGTAAATGCTGCAGGTTGGCCTGCAGGATATATTATCAATGATGATTCATTTTGGAATGATGCTAAATGGAATAATATTCACGCTATTCAATTTATAGATGATGGTAATGATCACAATGATGCTGTTGAACAAGTTCCAGGTCCTAATAATAGAAATATGACTTGGGCTGAAGCAAACTTAGGAGATTTTAGATCTCAATTTATAGACAGATGGGATGCAGCACACTTAGCTCAATTACAAGCTGACTGGGATGCAGATAATGTTTACAACTCACCTGATTCTCAAGATCAAGAAACTGAAGCAGAAAAAATTTCTAGATTAGGTGCAAGACCTACTTCTTATACTTCACCTTAAATTTTACTTTTCAACCAACTAGTAAGAATATATTTTTCCCCTGACAAAGGAGGATTGCCTCTATGAACAAAAGGATAGTAAGCAGGCCAAATAACAATTCTACCTGTCTTTGGTTTTACTCTTATTGCCTGATGTAAAAATTCTGTTTCACCACCTTCTTCTACATCATTTAAATAAACTGTATATGCCATTACTCTATCAAGAGATCTGGGACTTGGATTATGTTCTATATGCCAAACATGGTAACCTTCTTTAGGTAAAGTTTTTTGAATCTTCATAGGAACATATTCAAAACCTTTTTCATAAAATTCATGTATACCGGTGTTTTCTTTATATCTCTGTAAAGCCATATCAAAATTAAGAAAAAAAGTTTTAAAGTCATCTATCCAGCAATCTACATTTATAGAGGTATCTCTTTTTTGATGAGGTTGAGAATTTTCCATTGTAAGTCTTTGGTAGGCCTGACCAAATGCTGCTCTATCATTATAATATTTAATCATTAGGTCACAATCACTAGGCAGAATATAATTGTCAAATATACCTATGTGGTTTTCAAGTTTAAATACTTTCTCATTATTTTTCTTTTCCATTTATCTCTCCTTTTATATTATAGCTATTAAAACTCAAGGTTCTAAAAAACAATTTATAGAATATCTTACTCCTTTAGTTATAGGATCTGTTCCATGAATCCAAATAGGTTCTGCAGGAAATATAATTGCGTCCCCTGTTTTTAAAGTCTCTTTAAGAGTACCACCAAAAAACCTAAAATCTCCACCTTCATAATCTTCGTTTAAATTTAAAGTACAGGAACCACGTATAGATTCAAAAACATCTGAATGATCCTCTATAAATTCATTTTTTCTATATCTTATTATTCTTATATTTTTAGTATTTTGAATTAGATTAGGATGCCATGTTGGACATATTGTTCTTCTGATATGTACTCCATAGTTAACAATCATTATTTCTATATATTTTTTTGCTATTTCAAAAGGTTTTTTAAATCTTTCTTTTTTAGAACTAAAGACTGATAAATTTAAACATCTATAATTATCTTCTTTGATTTTATTATCTGGATATTTATAACTATTTTCTGGTGTAATAAAATCTTGGTTTTCTTCAAAAAAATTAATAAGATATTTACAAACATCTTTAGGTACCAAAGAATTTATTTTAAGTTTTAAATCTGATATCTGTGCGTTCATGGTCGATATATATATTTAATTTCACTGTTTTTTAAAGTTGATATTGCATCATCAAAAGACTCTACTAAAGGCCAACCCGCAGCATTAAAAGATGTGTTTAATAACAAAGGAACTTTAGTTTTATTATAAAATAATTCTATTAATTCATAATACTTAGGATTTTGTTCTTTCTTTAAAGTTTGAAATCTACATGTATTGTCTTTATGAACACACGCAGGTACTTCATCTATTGCTTTTTGTTTAGCATCAATTGCATATGTCATGTACGGAGATTCATCTAATCCATGCATTTCTAAATAATCATTTCTATGTTCATAAAGAATAGTTGCTGCAGTTGGCCGCCACCATTGACGTCCTTTTAATTTGTTTACTATTTTTTGTGCATCTTTATTTCGTGGATCAAATAACATTGAACGATTACCCAACGCTCTTGGTCCCCATTCAGAATGATTTTGAAATATAACTACTATTTCTTGATTTAAAATTTTATTTACAGCTTCTTCTTTATCTGTGATAATTTTCATAATAATAAGCGGCTCCTACCGAAGTTCCTCCATCATAAGCAATTGGATCTACAAAAAAATTAAACTCCGGAAATTTTTTAACTAACTTAAAATTGTTTGAACAATTAAGATGATATCCTCCAGACAATATTATATTCTTACAGTTACTATATGTTTTAGCTTTATTAATTAATTCTATTCGTTCTTGTAAAGTTTCTTCTTGGGCCCTTTTTGCAATTTTAAGAGCATCTAAATCTAAGTCAGGGGATGGTTTATCGGCATAAGCCGCTAGCCCCATTAACTGACCCTCTGCACCTTGGTCGGTAAAACCAGCCTTTTCTTTATAGTATAAATATTTTAAACCTCCACAAAGTTTATTACTGAGTTTAATATCGGTATTACCATATCTTCTGTACTCTTGTTTATCTATAAATGAATTAAAATAATCTATTCGTTTATTAGATAGGTGTTTATAAAAATTATCTACACTTTTTTTATTTACTAAGTAAATAGATTCTATTGTATCAAAAGAAGCTTGAGCTATGGGATCACCAAAATCTTCGGTTATTAATTTTTCGCCTCCACCATCGGTTATTAAAGCTAAGGTCTCATTAAATTTACTAAAATAAAAACCACATAAAGCATGAAAAATGTGATGTTGATGTGGGTAAAAAAAATATTTTTTATGTTTAACTTGTTTTATAATGTTATCTACAATAGCTTTTTCAACTACAAAATTATTCCTGTCATGAGAGTTAATTACAACACAGTCAAAAGTAACATCTTTAAATTTTTTTAATACCTCATATTCATAGTCTGGATCGCCTGCAGGGTCGGGACAATAATGTTTTATCTTATTAAATCTATCTTCTTCATAATATTCTGTTAAAATATTATCAGTAAGAACTGCAAAAGAACAATTATGAGACGTATTAACACCTAATATTTTTGACATAATCTGGCTTTCCTTCTTTAAAAAACTATTATATAACCTATTATATGCTACAAAAATTAAACTTCAAGCCGGGATTTAACAAACAAGCCACAGAATCAGGGGCCGAAGGTCAGTGGACAGATGGAGACTTTGTTAGATTTAGATATGGATTACCAGAAAAAATAGGTGGGTGGAATCAATTAACTGCTGCACAAGAAACTTTACCAGGGCCCGCAGGAGCTCAACATGCTTTTACTAGTTTAACTGGTGAACGTTATACAGCAATTGGAACAAGTAAAGGTTTATTTCTTTTTTATGGAGATGCGTGGTTTGACATTACTCCACTAGATACCGCAATTACAGGATTTACAATTACAACTACAAATGGTTCTAATACAGTTAGATTCAACAAAGCTTCTCATGGTTTAACTTTAGGAGAATATATTGTTGTAACAGCCGTAACAGTTACAGGTGCTTCTACTTATACCGCATCTGATTTACAACAAACTTACGAAATTATAAATGTTGATAGTGGTGGTGATTGGTTAGAAGTACAAGCATCTAGTAATGAAGGTGGAGCAGGTATGACTGCCGCAGGTGCAGCTACGGTTACTCCATATATAACAGTTGGACCTACTACTCAAACACTTGGTTATGGATGGGGAACTTCAACATGGGGCGCTTCAACATGGGGAACAGCTAGAGCAACAAGTTCAGTGGTTCTGGATCCAGGAAACTGGAGTCTTGATAACTACGGTCAAGTTTTAGTTGCTACAATATTTAATGGAAAAACTTTTACGTGGGATGCAGGGGCTACAACTCCTAGAGCAAATAGAGCATCTACAACAACTAGTGGATATCAAACTACTAACAATCCAACAGCCTCTATCATGACTGTGGTTTCAGATAGAGATAGACATTTATTTCATTTAGGAACAGAAACAACGATTGGCAATACTGGTACACAAGATCCTATGTTTATTAGATTTTCTAATCAAGAAGATTTAAATACTTATAGTCCAACTGCAACTAATACCGCAGGGACTTTTAGATTAGATAACGGAAATGAAATTAGAGCAGCTGTAACAGGTAAAGATTATCTTTTAATTTTAACTGATACCGCAGCTTACTTAGCTCAGTTTGTTGGTCCACCTTTTACATTTAGTATTAAGTTAGTTGGAACTAACTGCGGATGCATAGGTCAACATGCGGCAGTAGCAGCAGATGGAGCTGTATATTGGATGGGTGATGCAGGTGGATTTTTTAAATTTGACGGTACAGTTAAATATTTACCTTGTTTAGTTGAAGATTTTGTTTTTAACGATAATGGAGATAACTTAGGAATTCATTATTCATCAAGTAGATTGGTTGCTGCAGGTCATAATAATTTATATAATGAAATAAATTGGTTTTATCCTAAGAATGGTAGTACTCAAATTGACAGATGTGTTACATTTAATTATGGAGAAAACGTTTGGACTACAAGCTCTCTTGATAGAACAACATGGATAGATGCACAAGTATTTAGCAATCCTTACGCAACTGATTATACATCTACGGCTACCCCTGTATTTCCAACTATTTTAGGAATTACAAATAAATATGGAGCAACTATTTATTACTCTCATGAAGAAGGAACTGATCAAGTTAATAGTTCAGGGACTACTTCTATTAATGCATTCATTAGATCTGGAGATTACGATATTACCACAAGAAAAAATATGATGGGGCAAGGAACTGGCGTGGCAGACTTTAGAGGAGACGGAGAATACTTTATGTCAGTTAGAAGATTTTTACCTGATTTTAAATACTTATCTGGTAACGCTAAGATTACTTTATTTGTAAGTTCTTACCCAGATTCTACCCCTGTAAGTTCTCCACTAGGACCCTTTACAATAACTACAACTACTGATAAGATAGATACTAGAGCCAGAGGAAGATTGGTTTCACTCAATATTGCTAACGACGCTACAGGCGAAACTTGGCGATATGGAACATTAAGATTAGACGCACAAGCGGACGGGAGAAGATAATGCTTAGACCAGATAACGCACCATCATTTACAGCTATGAATGACGGCTTAGGTAATGTATTTGCAGATGCACTTACAACACCAACTAGCGGAGCTTTTGGTTTAAAACTTTATGATTATAATACACTTAAACAAGGTGGTTATAGTGATAGTCAAATTCAAGAAGCAGTGGAAGGAGGTTATGCTCCTTCACTAATTAAACTGTTGGAACCAACAGCAGCAATGTCTGGTATGAACCAGACAATGATTGATTCAGTAAATGAATCTTATGTGCCTTACCGATTTGAAGACGACTATAGGCAACAATATCAAAGTCCTTACTACGACGATGATAATCTCCAAAGAAACACAGGTTTAGAATCATTAAGACAACTTAAGATGGTAGGACCTGGAGGAATAGGAAATCCATTTGCAATTCCTGGAGGAATGCCAACATATTCTGCAGGAAGAGGAATAGGAACAGAAATGCAAGGAGAATATCCAGCAATGGTTTTACCAAAACAAACACAGGACATAGGAAAATTTGCAGGCATCATGCAAGCAACAGATATTGATGACGATCAATCAGATGAAGTAGTAGAACAACAAAACTTTTTTCAAAGACTTATGAATAATAGTTTAGCGGGTAGAGTAGGTGGTTTTTTACAAGGAATTTTTAGACCTAAGCAATCTGATCGTTATAGACCTGCTACTATGGGAATAGGTTCTTTTACCCCAAAAGATTTAAATCGAATGAATGCTTTGGGTGGCTATTATTCTGAACCTGCAAGACAACAAAGAAGAACGCAAAATAGAATAGCTAACATGATAAAAAGAAGAGATGCAGGTAAAAATTATTCCGAGAAAAATTTAGCGAACCTACAAGCACAGATGTCAGGTCAGCCAAGCCAAGCTCAGTTTGCTACTACAAAAGCTGCTGCAAGATCACCTAAAGTAGGAGTATCTGGTTATACTTCTGGAGACGTGGCTAGAGAGTCTAGACGGGGATACTATGGCTAAGATAACTAACTATATTCCTGAACCTAAAGAGGAATACGATGTTAATAATCAAAGACAAATTTTAGAATCTTTAGACAGTATGAAGCAACAATTAAATTTTTCTTTTCAACAAGATTTAAAAAACGAACAAGACGCTTTTAATTATTTTTTATCATGACAATACAATACAAAAATTCAATATTTTCATTAACTGGAACAGGTCAAACTACTGTGTTAACCATAGCGACCACAGCCGTTGGAATTGTTAAAAGTGTATATTTAGCTAATACAAGTTCTGGCGCAGTGGTGGTAAAAGCAAGAATGAAAGACAGCAGCGCTAGTTCAAATGCTAGATTTTTTGTAAAAAGTTTAGCATCTAACACTACTGAAAATGCTACTCCTCAGGGGTTGAATTTAGAAGCAGGGGATGCTATACAAGTACAATCAGGCGAAGGCGGCGGTGTAATTGAGGGTGCTGTTAGTTATGCTTTGATAACAAGAGAGAATGAAAACGGATAATATACATAAAATTCATTGTACTACTATAACTACTTATAGAAATACAAAAACTGGCGAAGTGTTTAAAGAAAAGAAAGAAGGACCTGACATAGTTGAAGATGTAGTTGTGCAGGTTTCACCGAAAGGTTTAGATATAATGCAGAAAGTATTAGTTGGTAATGACAAAGGAAAAAAAACTTAATATTCTTTCTATAGATTGTGATTGGGTAATATCTTTAAGGCACCAAGAAGACCTTTTATCTTTTACTATTCCTCTATTATTTAAACATGAAAATATAATTTTAGATTATAATCATGACAAAATATATACTCATTTTACCCATAATTATGATGAATATAATTTATATAATATAGACCATCATCACGATTATGCTTATTGTAAGTACGAAACTTTAGATGAAGGTAACTGGTTATATCATTTATCAAATATATTTTTTAAAAAAATAAATTATGTTTGGATTAATAATCCAGAATCAGAACATCCGTCTCATTTAAACATGGAAAAAATAAGAGAAAAACTACGATCTTATAAATTTGATCAACGTCTTAGTTTTATTTCTCAACAAACATTTGACAAAATTTTTGTATGTTGTAGTCCTGAGTATAATACAAAAGTAGGAATTACAACTTTTAAAATAATTGAAAGACTAATTAATGATAATAAGAAATCAAACACCTAAAGGTGGCACAGAGCTACAGTTTGAATATTTAGAAAAATACGTTGATCCTAAGTTATTGGATCAAGTACAAATAACTACATCCGTCCCTGAAAAGATTCCATTACATCCAACTAAAATGAATATTCTGTGGCAGAAAAATTCATATGATCAACCGAATCTAGCACCATGGTTTAATGACAAAAAGAATCACAAGAAATATGATTGGTATGTTTTTAATTCACATTGGACATATGAAAAGTATAGACAATTTTTTGATATACCAACTGACAGATCAGTTGTTATTAAAAATGGAATAGATAAAATTAAACAAGCTCCTCACTATGAGTTAGGCAAACCTATAAAAATAATTCATCAAAATACACCTTGGAGAGGTTTATCTATTTTACTTGGAGCTATGCAATTAGTTAAAAATCCTTTAATTACACTAGACGTTTATTCTTCATGTGAAGTTTATGGTAAAGAGTTTTATGAACAAAATGATAAACATTATAAAGCTTTGTATGAACAAGCAGAGAAATTACCTAATGTAAATTATATTGGTTACAAATCAAATCAATACATAAAAGAAAATTTACATAAATATAATATGTATGTGTATCCAAGTATTTTTGAAGAAACTTTTTGTATATCTTTATTAGAATGTATGGCTGCAGGGTTATATTGTATTACCACTAATCTAGGAGCTTTGTATGAAACAGGCGCTGAGTTCCCCATGTACATACCAGTAGATAAAGACTACAAAGCTTTAGCTTCTAAATTTGGTTATGGCATTGAAGCAGCAGCACAAACATTACACAATACTCAGATATTTAATCATTTAGATTGTCAATCGGCTTATGCTAACTCTTATTATAATTGGAATAAAATTGGTAGACAATGGGAAACTTTTTTGAAAGGAGCTTTAAATGCAGTACCCAAATGAACCCATCTGGTTTGACGACAAAGTTAAAGAAACTAAAAATGATACCAATATTACTAATATAAACTTAGGACGTTCACCACACAAAATAATGGTATGTACTCCAGTGCATAGTGATGTTTCTATGCATTACTGTCAAGCAGTATTAAAAATGCAACAAGAGTGTATGAGAAGAAACATCTTAATTAGTTTTACTATAATGAAATCTTCACTAGTAACTCAAGGAAGAAATTTATGTGTAGCAGAGTTTTTAAATCATGAAGATAACTACACTCATTTATTATTTGTAGACTCTGATATTGATTTTAATTTTAGCACTATAGAAAAAATGTTGGAAGCAGATAAAGATATTATATCTTGCCCTTATCCAATGAAACAATTTAGTTGGGACAAAGCGTGGGAAAGACTTGAACAAAAAGATAAAGCAATAAATGGTCCAAATGATTTGGCTAAATCTGGTTATACTTTTCCTGTTAAACTAGATAGAAGTAAGGATATAACAGTAGATAAAGGCATCATGGAAGCTACTCATGCTCCTACAGGATGTATGTTAATTAAAAGAAAAGTAATTACTGATCTTATAAAAGCTCACCCTGAACTAGAGATATTTCAGCCTACCAATATGAATGGTAAAGAGGTGAAAAAAGAAAATTTTTATAACCTATTTGACACGTTACATGAACCGGATACTAAACGTTATTTTGGTGAAGACTTTGGTTTTTGTGAAAGATGGCGTAAATTAGGTGGTAAAGTATATCTATTTATAACAGATTATATTAGTCATATCGGAGAGTATCAATATTGTGGAAGATTCCTTGATGACTTGAAGCAGGGAGAAACCCCTTCGAAACCTGTTGACGACTCTAAAAAAATCAAATAAACTGCTATATTCAGGATTTCTACGCCTGCACATTTAATTAAATTTAGACAAAATTATGACAATATCAAGAATGCAACAACCCAGACAATTATACGGACTAGGAAGCTTAGTAAAATCTATAGGTAAAGGGGTTAAGAAACTTGTTAAATCACCTCTTGGTAAAGCTGCTATTTTAGGTGGCTTAGGTATGTACGGAATGGGGATGGGTCCTTTTAGTGCTGGAGGAATGTTCTCAGGTGCCAGAGGTGCAGGTTTTCTTAAAGGAGCTTTATCTGGTGGTTCATCAGGTAAAGGATTTCTTGGAGGCTTAATAGGTAAAGTTCCAGGCGGTGGTTATACCGTAGGAGCAATAGGAAGTATCTTAGCTGCATCAGGTATGAGTCCAGAAGAAATAGAAGAAACTAAACAAAACCCTGACGCAGTGAAAGTTTATTTAAAAGACTATTACAAAAAATTAAATCCAAATGCAAAGGACGATGAGGTAGAACAATTTGTAACTGTTAATATGAGTGAGTATGCTACTGGTGGTAGAGTTGGATTAGCTCAAGGAGATATAGCTAGAGCAGCAGGCATCATGGGTAACTTACCTGTTAGACAGAATAAAGCAGGTGTAACTGAACTAGACCTTAGAGAAACTGGTGGATTTATTCCTCCTGTTGGTGTAAAAGAAAAAGCAGATGATGTTCCTGCAATGTTATCTAACAACGAATTTGTGTTTACTGCAGATGCAGTAAGAGCAGCTGGCGGTGGAAACGTCAATAAAGGTGCTCAAATATTATACGATAAAATGAAACAATTAGAGAGTAAGGTAGGATAATGGCAGTACAAGAAACAAGAATATTACCACCATCATTTATAGAAGCAGCGGGCAAAGCATTTTTAGGTGATCTTGGTACAGCAACAGGTCAATACAAAGCAGCAGATTTAAGTAAAGTATTTGGACCACAATTTGTTGCAGGGTTAGATCCTTTACAAACTCAAGCTCAACAATTAGCACAATCAGGTATAGGTGCATACAAACCTTTTCTTCAAACAGCTGCAAGTTATGCAGCTCCTGGAGCTTACCAACAATTTCAATCACCATATCAACAAGATGTTATTAAAGCTACAATGGATGAATTTGATGTCCAAGCAGCAAAAGGTTTACCAGCATTAAGAGCTAAAGCTATTGGTGCAGGTGCATTTGGTGGCGGAAGAGAAGGAGTTCAGTTAGCTGACTATCAAGCTACAAGCGACAGGAACCGTGCATCATTACTAGCCCAACTAAATCAACAAGGATTTAATCAAGCTCAACAATTAAGACAACAAGCGCTGGGTAATCAATTAAACTTAGCAGGTCAAACTCAAAGTTTCTTAGGTCAGGATGTAGGAGCTCTTTCAACTTTTGGTGGTTTAAATCAAGCTCAAGCTCAAGCTCAAAAAACTGCTGAACAACAACTAGCTCAACAACAGTTAATGCAACCATTAACAGCTTCACAAGCTTACGGAAGTGGAGTAACACAATTAATTGCAGGTTATCCAGGGCAGACACAACAGGTTCAAACTCCTAACCCAAGTAATTTAGCAACAGCATTAGGAACAGGAACTACACTTGCAGGAATTTACAGAGCATTTAATCAACCAGGTGTATTAGGACAAACAACAACATAATGAAAAGTTTAAAAAGACCAATGTTTAGAAAAGGCGGAAACGTCGGTACAGGTATCATGACTGGTATTGTAGATAGATCTATGCATTCACAAGATCCTTTTGTAGGAATGGTACGTCCAGAGAGAACTCAATCATCTTTTATAGAAGAGGTACAAGAAGGAATAGGACCTTATGGAGGAATGGATCCCATAACTTCTTATTTATTAGCAGCTGGTCCACAGATTGCTGAATCTACTTCTCTTGCTAATTTGATTGGAAATTTAAAAGGTCCTAATGAAATGTTAATGAAACAAGCAGCGGAAAAAGCTAAGTTTAATAGAGGTATTAGAATGGAAGGAGTAAAAAGAAAATTAGATTATGATGCTCTGAGAGATGAAGATATA
>Ga0163180_10000670_pt1 | contig 19823 bp, 17 predicted proteins | sample AtlANTMetagenome_2_FD_109647 | JGI IMG/M metagenome (GOLD analysis project Ga0163180, IMG submission 109647) | Marine eukaryotic phytoplankton communities from the Atlantic Ocean - Atlantic ANT 4 Metagenome | ecosystem: Environmental > Aquatic > Marine > Oceanic | place: North Atlantic Ocean...
CGCAGAGTGGATGAGAAGACAGCAGAGTTTGACTTACTTGTTCAAAGAACAGTCGAGCGAATTACTATCCAACGGAAACTTGAACGAACTATTCGATTGCTCCAAGAAAAAGCATCCAATAGTACTAAAAAAGTATCTGGGTGGAGAGATAGACTTAGAAACGCTTACGATACTGGAAAAAGTCTTTTCTTTCGTAAAAAATTTTGATAAGAAGTTGGATGATCCAGTGTGGGAATCCGTAAGTCTAAAAATAAAGAAGTATATTCCCTTCATAAATATTAATGTATTCCAATATAAAACTATCTTAAGGGAACTAGTACATGAGTGATTTTTTTAAATCTGAAATAGTTCGAGAAGAACTAAAGGAGATTAATGCATTGCAGGAAGAACTGTATAGTGACATGACATCATTTAATGTTCTAGATCGTGATGATAGATTGGAACACATTGATAAATTAGTTACGTTGCTAGAAAAGCAACGTTTGATGTATACTAGACTCTCTTTATCTGATGATCCCGATGCAAAGAAATTGAAAGATCAATTGCAGAAGTCAGTTACCATGATGGGTTTCCCAGAAGGTACTGATATACAGGTATTATTTTCAGGTATGGAGAATACTATTGATAAATTGAAACAATTTGTTGACTATCAATCGTAAATTTGTTATAATCTAAACATCCAACGAAATCCAAATTAATCCGAGGTAATCTAAATGACGTTTGCTAATCTTAAAAAGCAATCAAAACTAGGCTCTCTTACACAAAAACTTGTGAAGGAAGTCGAGAAAATGAACACTACATCTGGTGGAGATGACCGTCTCTGGAAACTAGATGTGGATAAAAGTGGTAATGGATATGCTGTTATCCGTTTCCTACCTGCTCCCGATGGTGAGGATCTACCATTTGTAAAACTATACTCCCATGCCTTCCAAGGACCTGGTGGTTGGTTTATAGAGAATTCTCTGACTACTCTTGGTCAGAAGGATCCTGTTTCTGAGTACAATACTACTCTATGGAACAACGGCACTGATGCTGGTAAAGATACTGCTCGTAAGCAGAAACGTAAATTGACTTACATCAGTAACATCTATGTCGTTAAGGATCCAGCAAATCCTGAGAACGAAGGTAAAGTATTTCTATACAAGTATGGGAAGAAAATCTTTGACAAACTAACTGCAGCAATGCAGCCTGAGTTTGAGGATGAGGAAGCAATCGATCCATTCGATTTCTGGCAAGGTGCTAACTTCAAGTTGAAGGCAAAGAACGTTGCTGGATATCGTAACTACGATTCATCTGAATTTACTGCCACATCTCCATTATTGGATGATGATGACGCACTAGAAGCACTCTGGAAGAAAGAGTACTCTCTTGCAGAATTAGTTGCTAATGATCAGTTCAAGTCTTATGATGAACTTAAGAAGCGTCTTGAGTATGTACTAGGCAATAAAGCACAAGTACGTCAGGATCCAGAAGTTGTTGATGAGGACAATGATCGTGGTGTAGCAGAGCAAGCAGTTGCTGCTGCATCAACTCCTACATCTGAGGAGGATGATACACTATCTTACTTTGCACAACTTGCTGAGTAATATTATGGGGAAGTATTTCTAGTATTTTCTGTTTCTGCCAGTCTTTTATTTACAAATTGAGAAGATTTATCATAATGCATAATATCTCTCATATCATTTAAGAACATTTGTAAGTAATTGGGTCTCAGTAAATATATACTTCTCTTTTCTTCATTTTTAATAACTTCATACTCGTAATTTGTCACTCCTACCACTGGGTTAGGGGTGATATTTACTTTTGTGGGTGAATCTGGATTTACCATTGAGAATTCTTTATCAACAATCTTTCCTTTAGGTAGAATTAATCTTGATTTAGAGTCTCTAACTTCTTTTGTTTCATAATGATGTATTTCATTTATTTCTGTTAATCCATATTTGTTTTCAACATACCTATATAAATCTTTAGAACTAAGAGGCCATTGGTCTATAGCATTTGTAATTCCAGCAGTTATTAATACAACCCAATCTAAATCAGCACTACCATATAAGTCTTCAGCAAGGGTATCTGGTCTAGCACCTTCAGGAATTTGATATTTGTCAAAGAGAGTAAATAAATTATTTTTATTTGTTATATCATCACGAAGTTTAACTCTTCTGAATAAATTTTTAACTCTTACATATGCCTGTGAAGATTGTCTGGTTTTTATGGGTGACTGATAGTTAAGATCAGGTAGTTCTCTGAAATATGACATTAGAATCCAACTCCTCCTACTTCTTCATAATCTTCAGCATATATTGGATTTAGTTCCTTAAAACTTAAACTTAAGTCCATACTTGTTGGTGTTCCATCTGGATATGTTGAATATGTATTATTGGGTGTGTATGATACCCCCATGTTTTCTAAAGCACATGGTTTAAATTTATTTAAGAATGGGTGAGGTGCATTACCTTGCTTATACTCAAGCATGAATACATGTGGAGCACTTATAAACATTCCATTTCCACTATTTTCTGCTACTCCTCTTGCTGCACTTGATTGTTTAAACATTTTTATTATTTGTTTTACTTCTTGTGCTTCACTAATATTTCTTGGAGCAAACGTAAATTTAAATTGGAATGTTCTAATAGTTACTCCCTTAAATATGGTTTCCATATTTGGGTTTAGTACTTGTCCTGAAGCCCTTGATCTAATTTCACCACCATCTTCACCTATTGCTGCAGCAGCAAGAGATGACATGATTGCTTCTCTAGTTTGCTCATCAATCTGACCCATTCCACCTTTATTATCTACCATAGATCTTAATGTTTGTCCTGGGTTTTTCATAAGACCCATTCCCATATTAAGACCAAGTGCTTTCAATGGATTTAATGATGAGTCACTCCATTGAACAGCGTTTTTATCTTCAACTCCTTGTGGTATAGGTAATAGTATATTTGCTATTGGTTTTTGTTTAGATGCTCTACTAGATGCTGTACCTAACTGTGATGAAGCACCAATTTTACCAGTAAATGAAGATCCTGTATTAGTTTCTTTACTATTAATTTGGTCTACACCTATTCCACTTGGTTTATATTCTACAATTTTTATACTTAGATAGTCTGCTGAACTTTCTATTCTTTTATTTGGATATCTTAGTAGTTGTGTTCCTTGACCTGATTTTTTAGATCTACCACTAGAAAGTGGATTATTTTTTATTAACTTCTTTGATTTATTCTGAAGTTTTTGTATATTATCAACAGAGTATTTTCCACCTGGTTTATCAAATAATTGTCCTGCGAATCCCATTATCGACCCTATTATTTCAACTATTTAGCCTAAAATTTGCAAAAGGTATTTGCTCAAGGTCAGTTAGTTCATCATCATACACTTCATATAGTTGTCCAGCGACTTCTTGCCATGTATATTGCCTATAATCATCCCAGTGAAAATTGATTCCACGGAATCCCCAAATAAAAATATCAGTTACAGCAACTAATGGATTTTGATCATATCTAATACGTGGAGTCTTAGGATTATATACAAAGATATAAAATTTTCCAACGTCTGGAGCAGGAGTTACTGTATCGTTACATGCTTGCATTAAATCCAACATCAAATCATCAGGATTTTCATTTCCTATTAATTCTTTTACTATGTTGTTTATACGACTCATTTAATTCCTAGTTCTGTTTCTGTAAGTATCTTAAACTCAAATCCCCTATCCATACACCATTCATTTGCTGCTCTCCATTTTGCTTTATTTTTAGCAAACTCAAATGCTTCACGGAGATATGATTTAGTTTGTTTCTTTGGTTTGGGTGGTGCTTTGGTTTGTTTCTTGGGTTTTACTTCAATGATATATTTTTTAATCTTTCCAGTATTTTCTTTTACTTTAATATAAAAATCAGGAAAGTATCTATGTGCTCTATTATCTATTGGAGATTTGTACCATACATACATTTCTTCACTTCCCCATTCTAAAATATTCATATTATCATCACAGTATTGCATGAATTTACGTTCCCAAAGTGATCTGTATATTATTTTAGTTGGGTCTCCTTTATACTTATATGGACGTAACGGTTTGTATTTACCTTTATAGGACATAAATAAATATAATTATCATAGAAATATTTAGAGTGGTACAACCTCGTAAGATATCAGATTTTAAACCTACGCTATCTAAGTTAGCATTAACATCTCATTATCAAGTAATTTTTGGGGGTTTATCTAGTCCCTTAAGAAGACATCTTGATTCTAGAGGTGTTGGTTTTAGATTTATTGGTCAGACTGCAGGATTACTTTGTAGTAATGCTGTTCTTCCAGGTAGTTCATCAGCAACTTTTAGTGTTGATGGTCACTATCAAGGTGTCCAAGAAAAAATGGCACATACCAGAATGTTTGATACAATTGGTTTAGAATTTTATGTTGATAATGAATATAAAACTATTAAATTCTTAGAACACTGGATAGAATTTATGTCAAGTGGTTCTGGTGAAGATCCTTCACAGGATGGTTACTATTTTAGAATGCAATATCCCGATGACTATAAAACTCATCAAACAAAAATTGTTAAATTTGATAGAGATTATAATCACGAATTAGAATATACTTTTTATGGTTTATTTCCTCAAGGACTAGGAAATATGACTGTATCATATGAGAGTTCTGATTTGTTAAAGGCAAGTGTTACATTTGCTTTTGATCGTTATATTTGTGGAAAGAATTCTAGTTTCTCAATCTTTAGAGGAGATTCTAATAATAGAATAGCAAATAATAACAGTACTATAATTAGTTCTGCTCTTGATGAGGGTAAGAAGAGACTTAAGGACATAAGTTCATTAGCATCTGGTGCTAGTGTGTCGGGTAATGTATTAGGAAGAGTTGTCTCTCAAGGAAGACTTATATAATTGACCGTAAACCAAATTCAACTTTTTTTTCCATATATACGGGAAAAAAAACTCCGCAATTTTTTGGAGCCACAGGATTTTTAAAAAAAGTGCTATAAATAATAATACTGAAGTGCTACGAACATTATGCCTTTACCAAAAATTACCGCACCAACGTATGAGTTGGTACTTCCTTCATCTGGTCGAAAAATCAGATATAGACCATTTTTGGTCAAAGAGGAAAAACTCCTTATTATCGCAATGGAGAGTGAGGACTCTAAACAGATAACAGATGCTGTTAAGAATGTTCTTAAAAATTGTATTATTACTAGAGGTATAAAAGTTGATAAACTTTCTACTTTTGATATAGAATATCTATTTCTCAATATTAGGGGAAAATCTGTTGGAGAAGATGTTGAGGTTATGATTACTTGTCCAGATGATGGTGAAACACAAGTTCCACATCTCATTAATTTGGATGATATTAAGGTTATTACAGATGATGATCATAATACCGATATTAAGTTAGATGATAAATTATCACTTAAGATGAAATATCCATCATTGGACGAATTTGTTAAAAATAACTTTGATATGGAGGGTGGTATGGATGTAGAAGATACATTCAATTTAGTTGCATCATGTATTGATCAAATTTACTCCGAAGAAGAATCTTGGCCAGCATCAGAATCTACTAAAAAGGAATTAGTTGATTTTATTGAACAATTAGGTACTCAACAGTTTAAAGAAATTGAGAAATTTTTTGAAACTATGCCTAAATTGTCTCATACTATTAAAGTCAAGAATCCTAAGACAGAAGTTGAAAATGAAATTGTATTGGAGGGACTAGCGGCTTTTTTCGGGTAGGTATGGCTCATGAAAACCTTGAGTCATACTATAAAGTTAATTTTGCCTTAATGCAGCATCATAAATATAGCTTAACAGAGCTAGAAAATATGATACCTTGGGAAAGAGAAGTTTATCTGTCTCTTTTACAGCAGCACATTGAAGAAGAAAACTTAAAAGCACAGCAACAGCAAAATGCCACCTAATAATACTAATTCTCCTAATGTAGCAACACCAACACTAAAGAAAACTAGTATTTCTTTTGAAAATTTTGGCAGCCGACCAAAATTGGGTAATGTTTCACCAATGACCTCTATGGTTAGTGGTGATAGAATGATGAAATCTCTTCAATCTCAAAGAAAAGTTCTTGAGAGAGTAATTGAGTTGGAGAAAGATGTTACTGATCTAGGAACTAGAGTAAAGATGCAGGATGAGTCTTTATTGGGAGTCAGACAGTCTTTAAATGGTATAAGAGATTCTGTTGAGCAGATACGTATTGGGCAACAAGCAATTATTGAGAATGCGAAAGATAAGGCAAAAATAGAAGAAACAAGACGAAAATTAGAAGAACAACTTACTAGAAGAAGTGCTAAAGAATCTGATATTGAATCTTTAGGTGGTGATCCTGATGATAAAGGTGGAAATGATGCTCCACTTAATGATGCACAAGATAAGGCAAAATCTACAATGCCTATTTTGGAGAAATTAAAGAAATTTCTCTTTGTAGTTGTTGGTGGATGGTTTACTAATAAGTCTATTGATTTGATTAATGCATTTTCTGATGGAAATAAGAAAAAGATTACAAAAATAGGATTACAACTTTTAGGTGGTCTTGCTGCAGTTGGTGGTATAATGCTACTTGCTAGTGGTGGTATGGGTCTGATTCTTGGTGGATTGGGATCATTAATAGGTGTGATTGGTGGATTATTGTTTAATCCTGTAACTCTAACTGCTTTATTAATAGCAATTGGTGTTGGTGGTGCTATTTTTGGATTGAAGAAATTATTTGATTGGGGTAGAGAAAAGAGAGCTGGTGGAAAGGAATTAAGAGAGGCACATAAGAAGAATAATGAAAAGTTGAAAACTCTTAAAGAAATGGGAGTAGATGCTCAAGGAAAAGTTATTGGTAGTGGTAGAGGAAAGGGTGATAGGCATAGAAAATCTGTTGAGGATGCTGGTACTCCAGAACAAAAGGCTGCGTGGAAAGCATTTAAAGATGAGCAGATGAGACTTGATAAAATTAGAGATGATATGAATGCTGATATTAAAAAGTCTAAAAAAGAATATTTTGATGAAATTAGAGCAAATGAACCATCAAAAGAAGATGGTAAAAAGGAATATTGGAAAGCTGCTAGAGAAGAATGGAAACAAAAAGAATCTGCTATTAGAGGTGAGCATGAACTTAAGATTAATAAACCAACTATTAAGATTAATCATCCAGAGAAGGATGTATCATCAAAAATAGGTCCAGAACCAGATGAACAACCATTATTAATTCCAATGTCTACTAATCAGGGTGGTGAGGGTTCAGTTGAAGAGGAACAACAAACTTTCCCAGAACTTCCTTTAGTTGCTAGTGGTAATGTTAGTAACCAATATACAACATATTCTCAATCTCAATATAACGTAGTATAATGGCAAAAGGTTTTTTTGGAAAAATGAAGGGTGGGTTTAAACTCGCCAGAGCTGATAAAAAGGTAAAGAAAAGATTTATTGGGATGAAATCCAAGCAAAAAACAGCAGGATTTAGAAAATTTCTGAAAAAAGATGTTAAGGTGCAGAAAAGATATATTAGGAGTAAATTTAGTAAGAAAAGAAGACAATTACAAGAGAAATTGCTAGAGAAAAAGCAATCAATGAAAAAAGGTGCTAAAAAAATGTTTGCTAAAAAGGGTGGATTTAACCCTTTTAGATTTCTTATGTTGATATTTGCTGGATGGATAGTAAATCAACTACCAAAAATTGTTGAAAAAATACAACAATTTATTTCTTCAGTACAACCTGTTATTGATAAGTTAAAGGATTTCGTTACTGGTATTGTGGATTTCTTTAAATGGATAGGTGGAGGTATTAAGAGTGCTTGGGACACTATAACAGGTAATAAGGGTGAAATTGATGGTGAGAAGAAGAAATTGCAAGATAAATTAGACAAAGCAAAAGGTCTTCTTAAAAAATCTGAAAAAGGTGTTAATGATTTAGAGAAAAAAGCAAAAAATGCTAAAGGTGATGTAAAAAAACAAATTGAGGATGCTGGTAAAGAGCAAAAACAGAAAATTAAAGAAGAATCTGCAGGATCAAATAATCAAGTTGATAAAAGTGCAGCTTTGAATGAAACTATTAATAGTAATCAAAGTACTGGGGATGAAGAAGCAAAATCAATAGAACCAAAATCTGCTGATATATTAACTACTGGAACAGTATCAAAAACATCTGATACTTTATCAAATATAAAGTCAAAAGTGGAAGATAAAACATCTGATATTGATTTAGGATTTGAAGAGGGAAAGGGTGGAAGTAGAAAATTTACTGGAGAACAACTTAAAGGTATTTTAGATGGTAATAAAGAAACTATAAGTAAAAAAGTTGATTCTGTTATGACTAAAAATAAAAAGAGAAAAGTTATTACAGTTCCAATGAATACTGGTGGTGGTAAGTCTTCTACGGTTCAACCATCGGTAGCAACAGCACAACTAAATACTACTACAAAGCAAAGTGGTGTAGAAATTAAAGATATTATGTTAATGAATCTTACTTAAGTATATGGCAGCAATAGATAGATCGATAATAGAACAAGCTGTATTGGAAGCTAATGATCAATCTCAGGATATTGATATTGTTCCTGGTATTGCTTCATTTGATTATTATGAGGATATTTTTTCACCTACAATTACTGCAAAGGCAGTTGTTTTTAACACTGGTGATACTATTAAAGGTAAAGATGGTAAATTCCAATCAATTTATAATGGTCTTCCATTAAGAGGTGGTGAGAGATTATCATTAAAGGTTGCTCCTAATAGTGAGGATAATAAAGGACTTGATTTTTCAAAAAGTCCTTCTGATTATTTTAGTGTGGAAAGTATCACTGATGTAATTACTATGGAGAAGAAAGAGTCTTTCGTATTGAATTTGACATCTAGAGAAACAATTACCAATGAGACAACGAGAGTTCCATGTAAATTTGGTACATCATCTTCTATTGATGTATCAGTTGAGAAGATACTTAAAGAATATTTGAAAACAGAAAAAAAACTTGATATTGATAAGACTTCTAATCCTTATGGATTTATTGGTAATCTTAAAAAACCATATGCTCTTTTAGTTTGGTTGGCATCTAAAGCAGTTCCTGTAGAATCATCAGGTGGCACTGCTGGATTTGTATTTTTCCAGACTCAGGATGGATTTCATTTTAAATCTATTGATGATTTAATTAAAGAGGAACCAAAAGCATCATATACTTATACTGAATATAATAAGAGTGCAATAGAGAGAAATAATGATTTTAATATTATAAAATATTTTACAAATAAAAATCAAAATTTGGTTGAAAAATTAAAATTAGGTGCTTATGCTAGTTTTGTTGCTACTTATGATCCTCAAACCTGTGAATTTAGTCTTCCACAGAAAGGTACATTTACTCTTGACAAATATGTTGGTAAAACAAAGAATTTAGGATCTGAAATAAAACTTCCTCCAGTATCTGAAGGTTCTAGTGAAACTTTGGGTGATATACCAAGTAGGATGATGACAATGGTAATTGATAGAGGAACAGTCGAGAAAGAGGTTTCTACTGAAATTAATGCTGATCCATTTAAACATCAATCTCAATCTATTATGAGATATAATGTTCTCTTTACTCAAGAAGTAAATATGACAGTACCATTGAATACTAATTTGAGGGCAGGTGATATTATTGAATGTAAACTTCCAAGAGTTAGTGGTGCTGGTAATGAGTTTGATGATGAGCAAAGTGGTCTATATATGATTAAGGAATTGTGTCATCATTTTGATAAGAATCAATCAATAACTTCTATGTTATTGGTGAGAGATACTTTTGGATTATATGGGAAAAATAACAAGTAGAAATAATGGAACATTCTTTATTAAATAGTAATTTTATAGGAAGAGATGGTTTCCGTTGGTGGATCGGTCAGATAGCTCCTGATGAGTATCAAAGACCACAAACTAAGACTAAGGATGGATGGGGAAATAGATATAAAGTTCGTATTATGGGTTATCATCCTTATAATACAGTAGAACTTCCAGATGAAGATTTGCCTTGGGCACAAGTTTTATTGCCACCAGGTTATGGAACAGGATCTGCTTGTGTGTTTAAAACTGTTAGGTATCAGCAAGGTGATACTGTTATGGGATTTTTCCTAGATGGTGATAATGCTCAACTTCCAATTATATTTGGAGCAATGGGTAATTCTAGGTATAGGGCAGATGAAGGAGATCCATTACCATTTAGACCTTATACTGGATATACAGGTACTCTTAAGAAACCATCTAAAAAAGTTTTAAAGGATGCTAATAGTAATGAGAATATAGTTGCAGATTCTCCACGAAATTTATCAGCAAAAGATGCTAAAAAGGTAGGAAAGGTTGATGGTAATGAGGCATATTATTCAAAATCTACTGGAAAGGTAATTAATATTGAAAGTGGTGCAACTGTTGCACAAGCATCTATGAATAAGATGAAAACTGCTATTGGTGGTTTTGTTGATGATTTGAGTGATTTAAAATCAGAACTTGATCCAGGATTGGATTTTTCTAAAAATAAGATAAATGATATGATTTCTGAAAGAACGGAACAATTATCTGGACTTTCATCTGGGATTGTTGGAAGTATGACTAATAATCTTTATAAGAATATGGCACCACAACTTGGTACTGGTGTTGAGATGTTATATGATACAGTTTTTGCTACAGTATTTGCTGCTACTAAGTCTAGGAGTCTTGCTAATACAGCAGGTGTTGCTGCTCAAAAGGCAATGGTTCCTCCAATATCAAATTTAGATAATCTTTTACCATGTCTTACTAATAAAATAATGGGTAATTTGAAAGATTCTTTGAAAGGTATCTTACAATCTGTTGCTGATAATGTTGACAATTATGTTGAGTGTGTAGGAGATCAGGCAGTTGGTGCTGTTGTGAATAGTATGATAGGACAGATTACAGATGGTATGAGTGAATCTATTGGTGGTCTTTCTAAAATTACTAAGTTCTTAGGTGGTTTTAGTGTTGAAGGTATGCTTAGGAATGGAGTAGATTCTCTTCTTGGTATGGCAGGTATGGGTGATTGTAATAAACCAGCAGCAGGATCATCACCAGCTAATAGTGCATCTAAGTATAAGATTGGATATGGACCTATTATGCAAGATGATTTAGATTTGAGTGCTATTATGAACGATGCTAATGCTGCTAAAGCGATTTCTGATGCTGCTAAAATTGCTGGTGCTCCTTTAGATGCTATTCAACAAACTCTTGGTGGATTTAGTTTATTATCTGGTGCCATAAAAGGTGGTTCTGGTGGTGGTTCTAGTTCTGGTTCTGGTAGTAAATGTTTTTCTGGTGTTCCAAGTGTTTGTAGTCCTCCAAAGATTAATATTTTTGGTGGTGGTGGAAAGGAAGCAGAAGCATTACCATTTTATGGTAATATTATGGGTGATCAGAAGAAAACTGGCAGTATTATTGGTATAAAAGTTACTAATCCTGGTAATGGTTATACATATCCACCATTTGTTGAAATAGTTGATAATTGTAAGCAAGGATTTGGTGCTATTGCAAGAGCAACTGTAAAAGATGGTAAAGTTGATTCAATATATGTTGTATCTGAAGGTGAAAATTATCCTGTAGAAGATATAACTCCACCAATTGTTACTGATATTATTATTATTAATCCTGGTAGTGGATATGAGGAAGATGATAAGGTCGTTGATGATTTAGGTAATGAATATGATATCAAAATATATGCAGGATCTATCATTAAAGTAACACCAATAAATAGTAAAGATATAACTGAAATACCTATATTATCTGTCATTTCAAAGACAGGAACTGGTGCTATTTTAAAAGCAAATCTTGATTTAAGACCAGAATTCCAGGGTGAAGTTGAACAAGTAATCGATTGCATTAAAACCTAATGTCAAAAAAGACTGAACACGAACATTATACTGAAGCATACCCAAAGTATAGGGTTGATATCAATAACCCAAAAAATTCATTGGGTGGATCTGATGTGGTTACTCACTATGCTTGGACTGAGGAAGATGATAAGTTTATATTATCTTATTCTGAGGATGGTAAAGTAAAAATACATGCAGATAAAGATTTAGAAATTGTTACTGGTGCTTCTAAGCAAGGTAATGGTGTTGATATTTTAATTCATAGTGGTGCTGGAGATGTTGTTATTAATGCAGATAAAAATGGTGAGGTAAAAATATTTGCTAAAAAAGTTACCGTGAAAGCAGATGAAAGTATGGAATTGAAGGGTGGTGATAAAATTACAATGGAAGCAAATGATATTGAATTTAGAGGAACTTCAATTAGGGGTAATCAAATTTGGGGAAATATGGCACCAATTAGAGGTAAATTTGGTTCTATGGTTTTAGCGAAGAGTCATTTGGGAATTGATTATATAAAGGATAAAATGGGGTGGTAAGATATGGCAAATTTTACTGATACCAGTTACGAAGCTCATTTTAATGAGGATGCCAAGTTTTATAAGGACGTATATATTTACGGAAAACTTTATTATGACTTTGAGAGTCTTACTGGTTTAACTTCTATAAGTGCAGATTATGCATTTTTTAATGATCTTGATGTTGATAATATTAATATAAGTGGTATTGCAACCTTTGGACCTTCTGGAATGACTACATTCCAGGGAAATAATTGGTTCTCTGGTATTACAACTTTCATAGGTCCTGTTGATATGGACTATCTGACCGTTAGGCAGATATTTAATATAGGAGTTGGTGGAACAACATTAATTGGATTTGGTACCGAAGGAAGAATTGGTATAGCAAATACAGAACCTTATCATAGATTCCAAGTTGGTGGTCCTAATACTCTAGGTACTGGTGAAACTGATAATACAGTTTTTGTGGTAACGGGTTTAGGGACAGTTGGAATAGGAACTACTGCTCCTGGTTCTGTAAGTTCTGGTGATGGTATTGTAAAATTAGAAGTAAGTGATAGTATAAAAATTGATAGAAATATCTATGACTCTGCTGAGTCACCAGGTGAGAATGGATATTATTTAAACAGAGATGGTAACGGAATTAGATGGATTCAAGGTACTCCAGATCATACTGATGGAATATATGTACAGGATGATGGCACTTATCTTCCATCTGCTGGTCTTGCCAGAACATTTACTGTATTAAACTTCACTCAAAGTAATAGTTTTGGTCTAGGTGTTGATCCAGTTACAGCATCACCAAATTCAGGTAATCCAATATTTATTGCTGATGTTAATATTAAGGATTACTGGGGTTTCACTACTGGTAATGATATCTATAGGATGACCAAGGTTGGTATTAATAATAATAGTCCTTCATATCAATTAGATGTTGATGGTGATGTTCATGCTACAGGTGCTGTACAGTTTGATAATACATTAACTGTTGAGGGCATTACTAGATTTAATGATGGTACAGATTCTTCAAGTCCAACAACAGGATCTGTTCAAATGGATGGTGGTGTTGGTGTTAATTTAAAATTAAATGTTGGTGGTAATGTCAAATTTGATGCTGAATTGGAAGTTGATGGGAATACTAATTTAGATGCGGAATTGGATGTTGAAGGTCCTACTAAGTTGCAGAGTACACTTGAAGTTGATGGTGAATCTCAATTTGATGATGCAACAGATGCAAGTAGTACTACAGATGCTTCTGTTACATTTGCTGGTGGTGTTGGTATTTCCAAAAAATTAAAGGTTGGTAAACAAACTGAAATATTAGATGCTACACCATCAACTAGTAAGGATACTGGTGCTTTATTGGTTGATGGTGGTGTTGGTATTGAGGAAAATCTCTTTGTTGGAAATCATCTTAGAGTTGTTGGTGTAACTAATGCAACTTCTTGTACTGCTGCTGCTTTAGTGGTTGATGGTGGTGCTTCCATTCAAAAAGATTTATGGGTTTGTGGTGATGTATTGTTCAAAGAGGCATTTACTGTTGAAGGTGGAACATTTATTGATGCTGGAATGGTCATCAGTGGATTTACTACTGGTACTATTTCTACTGCTATAGAATGTCAGAGAGTTGGTATAGCAACAACAGCACAATATATTGAAACTAATGAGACTGAAATTAATCAATATTATTATCTACCTTTTGTTGAAAATCACACTAGTACTAGAGTAGATACTGTAGGTATTGGAGAAACTCTTAGAGTTGATTATGGAATACGATATAACCCTGCAATTGATGCGTTAAATGTTGTAGGAATTTTAACTGTAGGTGCTGCATCAACATTCCATGATACAGTTGCACTTGGAGCAACCGTATATGATGTTCATAATGATAAGGGTGCTGGAGTTGCTAGAACTGATTATCGATTATCATCTGTTGGAACTGGTGTATCATGGAGACCTTCAGGTGTTGAAACTGAGAATGCTATTTGGGTTACACAAGATGGATGGGATACTAATAGTGGATTATTAGAAGGTGATGCTAAGAGATCTATTGGTGCAGCAGCAGAAATAGCACAACCAGGAGATACTATTATTGTTCGTTCTGGTGTTTATAAAGAAAACAATCCAATTGGTTTAAGAACTGAAGTTACAGTTTCAGGTGAAGATTTGAGACTTGTGACTGTTGTACCTCTCAATGAGGATAGGGATGTATTCCATGTTAGAGCAGGTTGTTTAGTACAGAATTTAAACTTTGCTGGAGAGTCAAGCTCTAAAGATCATCCTGGTTGTGGTGCAGTAGCATTCCCACCAATACAAGCATCTATAGATAATGGAATTGCATTTCAAGCAGTTACTGGATTTACTGAACTTGGTCCTGCTAATGAAGGTCCATCAAGAATTAATCCTAATCTTGGTGGAAGATTTAGAAGTCCTTATGTTAGAAACTGTACTAACTTTATGACAGGTAGTATTGGTATGAAGATTGATGGTAATCATGTTGATGCTTCATATACTGGAACTAATAATTTAGGACAAGACTTTAAGAGTATGGTTTGTGACTCATTTACACAATATAATGAGAATGGAATTGGTGTATCAATTACAAATAATGCATATGCTCAGTTAGTTTCTATCTTTACTATTGCTAATAGAATTGCAATATATTGTGATACTGGTGGTCAGTGTGATTTAACAAACTCTAACTCATCATTTGGTACTTATGGTCTTTATGCTGATGGTGTCGGTGCTATAGAATATACTGGTACAACATCAGGTGCAAAAATTGCTGAACAAGATTCTTTCTTAATCACAAATACTAAAGATACTTCTAATAATATTAGAAAACCATTTGATGGTCAGTGTCTTTATTTTAAAGTTGATTTAGATAACTATCAAGATGTTTCAAGTAATTCTTATAGTGCTGGAAATTCTGTTTTAACACAACCATTTGAATTGATTAGAAGTATTAAGGTTCTTAATGGTGGTAATCCTGGAGACTATACTTCTTCTGCACCACCAAATGTTACTATATCTACTCCATTAGGTCCAGAATCTATTCGTGCTGAATTATCTGTAAATGTTAGTGCTGCAGGTACGATAACTTCAGTGGATGTTATTTCTAGTGGTAGGAATTTCTTACCAACAACTGGAAGTGGTCCATCACAGAATATTGATCTTACACTTTCTGGTATTGGTGCTGGATCTTTACAAGCAGAAATGGATCCAATTTATTATACTGTTAATGTTGCAACAGAAGGAAGTGATAATGTTGGATTATCTACCGTAACATTAAATGAATTTGTTCCATATTCAATCTCTAGTGGAACTGATGTTGAATTTAAGAGAATTAGTAGGATTATCACAAGTTCTCATTCTTTTGAATACGTCGGTGCAGGGACGGACATAAATAGAGCAAACCCCTTCCAGGGTGGTGAACCTATTCCTGAAAATGAGATTGTTGCTATCAACGGAGGACAAGTACCATTCACAAGTACCGATCAAAAAGGTAACTTTAGAATTGGTGAAGGTCTAGTAATTGATCAAACAACATCTACAATTCGAGGAAGAGATTTCAATAGAGCAATCCAAGCACAATTAACCCCATTAATACTAGCGTTGAGATAATATGGCAATTGCACCAGTTAATAAATTTATTTCGGTAGCGGTTCCTGTAACCCCAGGTGAGCAATTACTTTATGAAGTACCAACAGGAACTTCTGCTATTTTGTTGTATGCTCAAGTTGCTAACGTAGGAATAAACACATATCCAACAGTTACTTTTATTCATAGGAGAGAGACTAGAAGTACTGGTTTAAGACGAGATATTAGAATTATAAATGAGATGGAGATTCCACCAAATGATGCTGGAGTCTTAGTTGATGGTAGATTAGTTTTAGAAAAAACTCCTTTAGTATTAGATAGAGTATACATCAAAGGTAATCAGACAGGGATCGTTACTATTACTGATGTTCAATATAGCGAACCAACTGGTATTATAACTGTCACTACAATGAATGCACATGGATTTAGTCCAGGTGATCCAATAGCAATGGCAGGAATTGCATTTACTTGTTCAAGTAATGCTGGTGTTACAACTACAATATTCCCAGATCCACAGCAATCTCAGGTTGTTGATACTATAGTAGATGTTGTAGGTACTTCAAAAACATTTACTTCTGTTATTGGTGGTACTGGTCCTCAAAGTGTTGAACATTTTTACAATCCTTCACCACATCAATTTGTAAAGGCAAAATATAATTCAATAGTTACTGGTGGAAATTATACACATACATGGAGGCGTGATACTGGAACTCATACTTATACTGGTGGTACTATTGCAGATGCCTTTACGGTTACTGGTGCTGGTCTTAAGGGTATAAGCAATGCTGTATATGATCCACTTACAGGGCAATTAACATTAACAAGTTCTAATCATGGTTTAACTGCTGGAGTTGATACTATTAAATTTGGTGAAGGTAAATTAGCATTTACTTGTGATGCAGATGCTCATGGATCTACTCATTATTATCCTAGAACCAGTGATCCTACATATGATACTGCATTAGCAATTACTACTCCAGATGTTAATACTATTGTTGTTAATGTTGGTGCTGTTAAAGGTGCTAATTCTGTTAATGTGGTTAGTGGTGCTCAGAATGGAACTCAAAAATCACCAAATTCTGTATCTTATACTCCAACTAATGGAGAACTTACATTTGGATTTTCTGCTGCTCATAGTATGTCAACGGGTGATAATATAACTATTGATGGAAATTCTTTAACATTTACTTGTTCTATGGATAATAATGCCACGGAGCATACTTATCCAAGATCAACAGATCCAACTAGTGGTTCTAATTTACCAATTACAGTAACTTCATCTACAGCATTTAAAGTAAATGTAGGAACATCTAATTTCGTATATTATACTCCATCAAATGCTGTATATGATCCTTTTACAGGTGATATGGTAGTTACAATTGCTCCTGGATATAATCTTACTGGATCTACAACAACTACTTGCACAACAGGTACTACATATACTCCATCTACTGGTAAATTAAAATTAAAGATTGCATCTCATGGAATTAAACTTGGTGATAAGATTAGAATTAAGGATAAGTCATTAGTATTTGAATGTGATATGGATAGTAGAGCAACACAACATGAGTATCCAAGACCAACAGATCCTGATAGTAATAAGTGGTTGCCTGTTGCTGTTGTTGATAATGATAATATTGAGGTTACTGTTAGTACTTCCTCTAATACTTCCACTCATTATTGGGTATCAGCAGAGTCTGATGCAATCGAAGTTTCTGGTGAGTCTGTTAGAATTGTAGATGATGGATTGACATTCACATGTGCAATGGATGGAAATTCTACTGAACATGCATATCCACGTTCAACTGATCCAGCATATAGTACTGCAATTTCCATTGGTGCAACAACTACAAATACTATTACTTTACAAGTAGGTAAGGCAACTAATGCTGGTGGATTGGTTGGACCATTACAAATGGAATTTGTGGGAAGTATTCTAGAGAATAGTACGGTATGATATGGCAAAAAAATCTAGTCAAAGATATTTAAGTGGAAGAGTAAAAATAACGAAGAATGTCTCTCTGAGTACAGATAGGCATTTATATGTTGAGCCAGGTGAAGTTGAACCTAATTTAGGTTATCCTGGTGAAAAGGATGTTCCAGTTTCAGATACTTATTATCGTCTTGTAACAATTCCAAATGGGACTGTTTATGATAGGTATTGGCAACCAGATAGTCCTGCAGAGTTAGTTGAAGGTATTAGTGTTTTTGATGAGAGTATTCTTGTAGGAACTGCTAATAGTATATCCAAAATAGATTTTATTGGTGCTGCAGTTTCTGCTAGTGCTAATGTTGGTGGTAGTATTGCTACTGTCACTGTTTATTCTCCAGGATCTACAGGGCAAGTTATTTTCAATCAAAATAATGACTTCTCTGCAGCAACTGACCTTTTCTATGATAGTTCTAATAAGAGAGTAGGTATTGGAACCAGTGCTCCTACTCAACAGTTACATTTACAAGGTTCCTTAAGAATTACTGGAAATATTCATGATGAAAATAATGTTGTAGGTGTTGCTAATTCTATTTTAATTGCAACTGGAACAGGAATTAGTTGGACTAGTTCTGTTTCTTCCAGAGTTGAGGTCGGACCTACTCCACCAGCAAATGCACAACAGGGTGATTTGTGGTGGGATAATGAAGAAGGTGATCTAAACGTATTTTATGAAGATGTTGATAGTTCTGCATGGATTTCGGCTAATGCCAATAGTCAAGAAGATGATTCTTTATGGGAGTTAGATCCTATTGGTATTCATACAACTAAAAATGTAGGTATAGGAACTACAATAGCATCAGCAGCTTTGGCAGTTGGTGGTAATGCTATTTTTAAAGGAACTGGTATAGTAACTGCAACAGAGTTTCATGGAACATTCTTTGGAATTGGTGGAGGAGAAATAAGTGTAGGTGCAGGTGGAACATGGGGTGTTAGTAGTTCTGGTATTCATACAAGTAAAAATGTAGGAATAGGTTCAACACTTCCAAATGCAATATTAGATGTACGAGGTAATTCTAGTTTTACTGGTATTACTACATTCAGAGATGATGTGGATTTTAATGGAACTGCTCCTGTTACAGGATTATCTTCTGTTAGATGGAATGCTTCTGATAGAGAACTTATTTTCCTTGATAATTCAAAGTTAAAATTTGGTGATGGTGGAGATTTATCAATATATCATTCAGGAGCACAAAGTTGGATAGAAGATAGTGGAACAGGTAATCTAGTTTTAAAGGCAAGTCGTCTTGATATTCAAGATACTTCTGGTAATGAATTAGTGTTAGTAGAAGGTGGTCAATATGTAAGGTTAGCTTATGGTGCAAATAAGCGTTTAGAAACCACTGGAGCAGGAGTAACGGTATTTGGTGGAGTAGAAACTACAGGGATTTCTACTTTTGGTGGTTCTGTAGAATTAGATAGTACATTAGTTGATATTCATAATAATGTTGGTCTTGCACGTTCTGTTCTTACTTCAACTGGTGCAGGTGTAAGTTGGGGTAATGCAGGAGCAAATGTTTTTATTGGTGATGATCCCCCATTAGATCCAATTACTGGTGATCTTTGGTGGGAAAGTGATACTGGTTCTCTTTCTATTCGTTATGAGGATACTGACAGTCAACAATGGGTTACAATTACACCAGGTTCATCAACATTTGCAGTTCCTAGTGGTGGAATTATTATCTGGAGTGGTGCAGCAAATGCTATTCCTACTGGATGGGTTCTTTGTGACGGTACAAATAGTACCCCAAATTTAAGAGATAAATTTATTATTGGTGCAGGTAATAGTTATAATGTTAATGATACTGGAACAACTGCTACTGGTACTGGTGGTATTCAATATTATTCCCTTTGTTACATAATGAAATCGTAG
>Ga0163180_10000672_pt1 | contig 19808 bp, 30 predicted proteins | sample AtlANTMetagenome_2_FD_109647 | JGI IMG/M metagenome (GOLD analysis project Ga0163180, IMG submission 109647) | Marine eukaryotic phytoplankton communities from the Atlantic Ocean - Atlantic ANT 4 Metagenome | ecosystem: Environmental > Aquatic > Marine > Oceanic | place: North Atlantic Ocean...
GCTTTTTCTTGACCGTATTGTTCTTCTATCTCATCCAAACTCATCCATTTGGTTTCAAATATTTCATTCCAACTTTTTGGATCATACTCCTTGGCGTCAGGGTCAATTAGAATATCTAAAGGATCCTTGGTACTTATACGCACTTCTCCTTGAATATGATCCGTAAAATCTATTCTTACATCAAAGTAGCCTCGGTCTTGGATAAGACCATCAGCAAATACTTGTGATTCTTGCCACTCTAATTTATTAGTGTCAGCAATATGCATGTAGAGTTTATTTAAAACATCTGCTACTTCTTGAGTACCGTTACCTTTGGGTTTGAAATTAACATCTGCTCTTCGCGTACTTTGCTCACCAAGTACCGTATTGACGGTAGGCAGTATAGTATTAATTGTAAGAGCAGGACGACCTTCATCATCTAAAGTAGCAACGTCAGCAGGATCCCACTGGTTGCCTCGGTAGAAAGCATCACATTTTTTCGCTGTCTCGATATAGTCAAGATGGCCATTGTCGCGCGCACGTTCGTAACGCTCGAACTGATTCATAGCTATTAAATGCTCTTCTTCCTTACTAAGTTTCTTTTTCTTTTTATGATACATTAAGAACTCATTGCTGATTTACGTTTATCTGTCTTAGCTAAATACTTTAACTTATCTCGCCAAGAAGGTTCGTGTTCTATCTTCTCTACAAAAGTAGCGAATTCAGTCATCATCAATCCTATCCATGCTAGTGCATCCACTTGGTCATCATGAACCCCGTTTGGAAAACGCAGAAGTTCCGCAATCAGCGGACCAACCCATACCGGATCTTTCGGAAAGTATACCATGCCTTGTTGCATTCTACCTTGTATTGCACGACCTCTGGCTTCTTTATCACGTCGGCCTACTTTTAAATCTTTAAAGTAAGCTTCGTTGAGTCCACGTTCGCGTACTCGTTTTTGTAAAAAAGGCCCTAATGCCATTTCAATATGTCCTTTCTCAATGCCCACTACATGTGGACGCCAAGTTTCATATAAGTCTAAGATTTGTTCAACAAGTTCAAACCCGTCGTACTTCCCTCGTATACAATCTACTACGTATAAATTATCGTATTCATCAACGCCAACAACTAGCCCAACTGAGTAGTCGTTACGTTCGCGTTGACCAATCGCCAAATCCCAGGCGCAGTAATACCGTAACTTATCCAAGTCTACTTCAGTTTCATCATAATACCTAATCATTTCTCGGTTGAAGTACTCGCCTTCATCACTAACTGGGTTCTGCTGATAGAGCGCTGACCAGTCTCTGGGCCCGATTGCTTTTTGAATCTGTCCGAGCGCATCGGTACTGTACCGCTCTGGGTGAAGCGCTTCGCCTTTTTCTCGATACTCTTCATCTTCTTCAGCGATCGCTGGATACTTGACTACTTCCCACTGATCCGCACCGCCGGCTGCCGCTTGTAGTAACCTACCAGCTAGATCATCATCATGCCATCTTGTTAAAATTACTAACACACCGCCTCCTGGGGCCAGTCTTGTGTAAGCAGTTGAAGTGTACCAATCCCAAACGGCATCACGGTTATATTCTGATTCGGCGTCTTCTCTGTTTTTGACTGGATCATCGATGACGAGCACGTGCGCTCCTTTACCAGTAATACCACCACCAACACCCGCTGCTACATAACCACCACCCTTGGTTGTATTCCAAGATTCTACGGACTGCGAACTAGGGTCGAGCGATACACCAGAAAAGACATTTTTAAAATTAGGCTCTCTTAGTTGATGCCGAACCTTACGACTAAAGTTCATGGCCAACGATCCAGAGTACGAACAACTAATAAACTCATGTTCAGGATTCTTACCCAAATGCCAGGCTGGAAACGCAACAGATGCCAAAGTAGATTTACCATGTCGAGGTGGCATAAATAACATTAGTCTAGGAGACTTTTGGTTATTTACATCCTCACTAAATTTTTCTAAACGCAAACAAATATCTTTGTGTACCCAACCTGCTACATAATCAGAGTTGAAACGCTCAACAAATGGTAGTAAATGCTTACGTGATAACGCTCGCATTGCTAATTCTTGTTGCGCTTTCTCTTGTTCGGTTTGTTCGGGGGTTTTTTCTTCTTCTTCTATCTCAACTTCAGGTATTGCTAAACGTTCTACTTCTTCAGCTTTACAGTAAACACAAATACCATCATCACTAGGAAATAGAGTTTCTGGATGTAACGCTTTACACGTTGTACATTCAACCTTTTTTATTTCCATCTTTTTTTGGCATTAGATATTGATTATCAGTTCCTGCTATTTTTAACAATTCAGCGTCGGGTAGTTTTTCTAACTGCTGAACCGTATTATCAAGATTTATGTTTATTTGTGTAGCATGCTCTGGGGCAAATAGACCGTGGAGCTTGCACAATGAATCAGTAATTACCTTTTCTTCGGTCGCGGTTGCCGATTTACGGTGGGCTTCTAAGTACATAGAAGTAGCTTGTTGCTTATCAAACTTAATTTCTTCTTTGAACTCATCACGCATCTTGGCCACCATCTTCTGTACAGCTGGTTTTTTAAAAATTTTATAGACATGCTCATTATCCCTATAACCAGCGGCTCTTCCTGCAGCAGCTTTAGACATTCCTCGGAGATGATATAATATGAGGCGTTCTTCTTGAACACTTAACTCATTAAGTTTGACGTCCGCATAGGGATAATGAGACTGAAGCTCGGCTCTTTCTTGTTCAAAGTTTTCTTTATCACTCATTTTCTTTGAATTCTACTATATTTTTACACCACCAGTACAATAAGTCTTCGGATAAACTGTGTTTTAGTATGTTTACCCGACTACAAACTAGTTGAATGTTGCTCGGTATATACCAAATAGTTGGATCTATTCTGTCAATTGAAGCATTCAAGTCTTTTTTACCATTACCGTCTTTGTGATAAGTCATGTACAAATTAGTAAGAGCACATCTACCCTCTTGTTTATCCCAAACTGCTATTAAGTCTTCTGGTTGAATATCCCAAATTACGTCTTTATTATTTTTAGTACGAGAGTATTTCAAATGATGGTATAAACTTCTTAAATATGCTTCTGGAGAACCACTTTTTTTCTTGTTTCTCGCAACAGTGCGACAAGAAAGGCAAGTCGATCGGTAGAAAACTCCTTTAGCATTTGAAGACTTATATTCACTTTTTGGGAAACTTTTTCCGCAACCCGCACATTTCTTTGTGCTCATGCCTAGTCACTATATATGGTAATAAATTTTTTGTGAAATTTTTTTCAGTAAATTTTTTTAGTAAAATTTTATTCTATACCGCGTACTCAGGGTTTACTACTATCACTCTGTGCCTACCCCCTTCCCTGTTTTTGGTTTTGGAACCTTGTTTCTAATTTATACGCTTGGAACCTTGTTTGTTATTTGCACCCTCGCTCTGCTCGGCTGTCGCGTCATTGCTCCGCAAGTCCGCTGTTAATCTTAGCTAGTTAATTGAATCTGGGTAGGTAACTACTCAGGCAATTTTAATTTTTACTTGGAGATATTATGAGTAAAGTAAATACAATGAAAGTTCGTCGTTCATTTAAAACCACTGACGAAAATGGTAATGAAGTAACTAAGAATCGTTGGCCTGCAATTGGTCGTCAAGTAGTTGGCGCTGATGGTAAGACTACGTTACATCTAGACTTCATGCCCAAGGCTACAAGCGAGGGGGAGATTGAACCCTTGTTTGTGTTTAATGAAACTAATGGAGAGAGTAATGACAAAGAATAAATATACTGTAACTAAGGTCGTTAAAGATACAACTAGCATGGCTTCGAAAGCAGTCAAGCTTGGTTTTGTCGGTCTTGGTTTTGGTCTTGGTCTAGCTAACAGAGCTCTTGATACAGCTCTAGATGGAATCAAGGAAGGTAACTCTCTCTCCAAGAAAGAGGAACGCTCAGGGTCGGAAGACCCTGGGTCAGTTGATACTCAACAAGCTATCGAAGATGTCAGACAAGACATGTTTGAAAAGTATATGGAACAAAATCCAGAAGGTTCTTGGGAATTGTTTCAACAAGAGTATCACTATCTCTTTCATCCAGATGAGATGGAGAGTAAGACATGATCTATTATCTAACAATTGTTACTTGTTCAGCAGGAATGGTCTTGTCTTTTGTAACTGGTATGATTTGGTTTGAGTATGTAGCTTCAGAAAGTTATGTAGGTAAAGCAGATGTCCTAGTAGTATTCCTATCAGGCTATGCTTCTGCATTATTCTTTGGTGTGTTATATAACTTATATCAAGTATTTCATCTAACTCGTAACCTGGAGGACTAATAAGTAAACGTGAAGCTTGGGGTTCAACTCCTGAGCTTCATGTTTCTTTTTTTGTTCTTGTATCAGAGTGTGCCAACTACTATCATCGGTGTATAATGGTACTATCATCACGTAAGTGATGTGGACTTCACGAGTAGTGGACCACTGTCTATGAGTATTATACGAATGTCCGGGGTGTACCGGGTGTACCAGCAGTGTACCACTTGTTTTAACAAGTACTGGTACACCGGAAACCCGTGTTTTTGCTGAGCTTTTTCCAAAAAAGCGTAAAGTGTACCGAGTGTACCACAGGATTTGCGTTAGCTTTAGTAATGGACCGTGGACCGTAGTTATTAAATCGTGGTTTAAACTAACATTTAACCGGTACAAATGGTACACCTACCACGAAACACAGCTACCGCAAGGCTTTCAGGTGTACCACTAGCATTTTCGTGCTGGTACACCTTTTAGCATAAGTTCAATGAAATCAATAACTTAGGGTGTACCGGGGTGTACCACAAACGCTCCCTCGCAGCCGCTCGGTTCGCTCAATCTTAGTTAGTTATGTGTAATTAACAATTTATACGGAGAGTATTATGAAAGAAAAGATTATGTCTTACATAGATAGCCTACCAGATAAGCCTTATACCCAAGAGAGTCAAGCTAGACTTGAGAGGATTATTGAAGAGGAAGCAAAGAATTCAAAGCAGCTAAATAAAAAAGCTACTTGAATAGGTGTATTTACATGAGTAGATACGAAACATTAACCATTACTACTATAGGAGTAAATTATGGCAGATCATTTTGATCCAGCTGACCAAGAGGTCGGCCCTGAGTTGGTGGTCGGTAACGACACACCAGAAAGTGCATATATCCCAGATACCAACGGTGATCCCGAAGGTGCTGAGGGACGTGCAGTGCAAGCAAACATACAGTTACCAGATTGGTACTTTCGTAAGCATGCACTAAATGACTTTGGTAAACCAGTCTTCAACAAAGCTGTTGCAGATGGGATTATGAAGGTCTTTGATGCTAAGTTCGGTACGCCGATGACTTACAGTGAAGAGAAACGTGAAGACGAAGAAAAGTACTTCGATTCACAGTGTAATCAAATCATTGATGGTCAAAGGGTGTTGTTGGAGGTTGACCCACAATCAACTGGTCTTAACTTCTTACAGCTTTGTACTAGAACTTGGTCAGAGTTCGCTAGCATTTGCTACGAATATCAAGACGCTATGTCATCAATCACAGTTGCGGAAGATATCCCTGACTGGTTGATCCAGCGTGAAGAGAAGATGTTGCAACTTGGTCGTAAGGCTAGATTGCTAGCGTCAGCTCTTGACAATATTGGTCATGACTTTGGCTTACGTAACATTGAGATTGAAAGATTTCGTGTTGAGAAAGCTGTCCAAGACAGATTGCAAAGACTTGCTGAGTACAATTACAATCAGCATGCCGATGCATCTGGCAAGGTCAAACAAGATATGAACACTGAAAGCACTGCTCACATGAAGAGTATTGTAGATGGTGCTTAATATCTAAGTACAAGTCCTACCGAGTATAATGTTTCGAGTGCTCGGTAGGCATTTTTTTTAACTCGAAATAAATTGTGCTAAGGAGAATATCAATGGCTACAAAAAGTAATGTTCAAATAGTGATCAATCCACCTAACTTTCAACAAGTTAAGTTAAAAGTGACTGGGTTGACTCCACTAATTCAAAACAAAATGAAAGAAACCATCATTCAACAGATGGAAGATGCTCGTAAGGGTAAAGCTAAAAAGGCAACGCGTGTGCCTTTTGATCCTAAGAAAGAGTATCTAAAGTCTGCGTATATCCAAGACGATGGTTCTTTTGGTTTTCCAGCATCGGCCTTCAAACAATGTGCAGTGCGAGCTGGTAAAGGTTTGGGTTTAGCAATGACTGATACTAGAACGTTGTTCTTTGTCGTACCAAATGCGCCAGATGGCGAGTGCGTACAGATCAAAGGTTCTAAACCAGTTATGCGTAAAGACCCAGTTAACGTTCAAGGTAACAAAGATCTTAGGTTCAGACCTGAGTTTAAGAGTTGGAAAGCTGAACTGCTTGTTAAGTTCGATGCTGACCGTGTTACTGTTGAACAAATTGCTAACTTACTAAACCACGGTGGTCAAACCGTTGGTGTTGGTGAGTGGCGTCCAGAAAAGAATGGTACGTTTGGTACTTTTCAGGTAGGTAAGTAATGCGTAAATTAGGTAGACCTAAGAAGGAAGATGAAGTAGATCTTCTGGATCAATTACAAAAGATCCACAAAAAGTTTGGTGGTATTACACCTGCTAAAGTGGTCAGTGAAGCTAGACGCAAACGTCATCCGTTGCACAAGTACTTCGATTGGGAAGATACTGAAGCAGCTAAAAAGTGGCGTTTGCATCAAGCTAACGGCATGATTAGCAGAGTGCAGATTATTGTTTCACCACAAGACAGTCGCACAGTTAATGCGTTTGTTAGTGTTACAGATGACAATACTAGAAAGTTTGTTGCTATGGCAGAAGCTATGAACGACAACAAACTAGTGTTGCAAATCTTTAAACAACTAGAAGCACGTATTGATACTTTAGAGAATCAATTAATAGCACTTAACTTGCTTAAAGGTGTTTCTAAAACAGCAATTACCAAAGCTAAAGCGCCAATTACTAAAAGGCGTGAACAGCTAGAACGTAAAGTAGCTAGAGCTACCAAATGAGGCAGTCTAGTCTCGGCGTGATACAGCGTGTCGAGGCTAGGTATCGTCTGGCAGTCGAGGTAAGATCCGGTTGGCCCAGGTGGGGCAAGTCCCGTTCCGGTATGGCAGTCTAGTTCCGGCACGCTGAGGCGGGTCGTGGTTGGGTATTGTAAGGCAGTTGTGGAAAGGTGGTGTATGGTGGGGTTTAGCGCGGGCAGTACGGCAGTCGAGGTAAGTCATGGTCCGTTGGCGTGTGCTGAGGTAAGTTGTGATCGTGGCAGTCCAGGTGGGGCGTCGCATGTTAAGTTACTGTGAGGCAAGCTCATGGCAGGTAATTAACGCTAGAGTTGGTAGTCACATGGATATTCTCCTAACCAACTCTAGTCAAATTTTTTTTATTTAAAAAGTGTGCTCGTACAAATTCATCTCGGCATTACTCCTTCTGCTCCTACGGAGCAACGGAGATGCCTCGAACGCTAACCGGCCAACCTTTGGCACCTTTGTGCGTCGGCACGCCGGTACGCGATTTGTACCTTCGCAAACTCAAACTGTGTGCTCGTACGTCGCGCACAAGCGCCGTACCTCCGCACACGCTATGTAGTATTAAAATTTTAGGAGTCAAAATATGAAATTGATACAAAAACTGTTTCCTAGTTATCTAGGTGTATTTAATAAATTTGGAGGTCAGATGACTACTAGACTATTCAGAGCTACTTTTTTGGATATGTTTTCACAGCATACTATTGTGGTGGAGTTTGAAGCTCCATTTCCAGTAGATACTGAAAATGTAGATTATGGGAAGCTTGCGACCCAAAGGTTAGGTGAGATGATTCGTAAAGGCGAAGTCGCAATACGAGACATTGAACCTGTTGAACAACAATAAATTTGATAGAGGAGTAATTATGTCAAATACCCAACAAGTAACGCTTGATGCTAATACGCTCAAGCAAGAGATACGTGACAATATGCGTGTCAATCTTAATACCATGATCTGGGGTGGGCCAGGCATTGGTAAGTCAGAAATACCACAGCAAGTAGCAAATGATCTAGGAGTTAAACTACTAGATTTTCGTGCTAACTTATTCGATCCTGTCGATGTGCGTGGTATACCACATATTACATCTAATGCAGTACACGGTGATCAAACCTCGTGGGCAGCACCAGATATTTTTCCAACTGTAGAACGTGACGGTGAGCGTGGCATATTCATGATTGATGAGTTGCCAACTGCTCCACCAGCAACGCAGAATGCATTTCTACAGTTACTACTAACTCGTCAGGTTGGTAACTATACTATGCCTGACGGTTGGTCAGTGGTATCAGCTGGTAACCGTCTTACTGACGGTGCTGCTGTGTATCAGATGCCGAAGCCTGTATGTAACAGGTTGATGCACTATGACCTAGAACCAAACTTAGATGTTTGGTGTGACTGGGCATTGAAAAATCAGATACACACAACGCTGGTATCATTCATGCGTTACCGACCAAATCTTCTATACAGCTTCAAAGCTGATGAGTACGCTTTTCCTACTCCTCGAAGTTGGTCATTCGTCGATAAGCGTTTGAAGCTTACAGATGATATTCATGCAGACAGGATGTTTTACGGCATAGCCGCTGCGGTCGGTGACGGGCCAGCTGGTGAGTTTCTGGCATTTGCAAAAGTAGCAAACAAGTTACCAGACATTGATAACTTGATTAAAAATCCTACGACGTACATGCCGACGGACGATCCAGCTGTTTTGTATGCTTTGACTGGTGCAGTTTCAGCACGAGCTCAAGATGACAAAATGGAAAACATTATGAAACTTACAGCTAGGTTGCCTGTTGAGTTTCAGGTGGTTTTGGTTAAAGGTATTCTTGCCATTGATCGAAACTTTATACATCACACTACAATCAATGCTTGGATTCAAAAGAATTCCAATGTTGTATTGTAACAATTACGGAGAAAAATTATGGCTACAGTTAGAATGTCTAACGAACTGATCAAACAATTATGTCAGCAGTTTTCTGAAGATTATCAAAAGATAAATCCAAGACCTGCTGTTTCTAATCAAGAAGCATTAGGCGTTGAACTTTACGATACGTTTGCTAAACCTTTGTATGAAAAAGTAAAAGCAACTTTTAACGAAATGCAGGAAACTAATACAAATGGTGTAGTATGGAATATGAAAGAACATATGAAAAATGTTTTTCATAAAGAATCTACCATCAAAGCTACTATTGAAGTGCCTGAGTATCATACAAAACGTAAAGATTATCGTCACGATGGTAAAGAGCTAGATTATGATCTTAAGCCTTACACTGAAAGGTATGTGCGTTCTGAAAATGATGAGTTAGCTCATAGAACTGTTGATATTCAGTTACCTTTTGAAGGTAGGTTTATTGGCGATAGGTACGGTGCTGCGGCTATGAATCTTAGTAAAGCAGCGGGTCATGAACTAACTACAAAAGTTTATGATGCTTATATTCAAGAACGTGACTATGAGCATACTTTTGCTACTAAACAAGCTGATTTCTTTGATATGCTTGATCGTTTTCAAACACTTAACCAAGCACTCAAAGCTTGGCCACAACTCGCTAATATTGTAGAGAAAGTGGCACCAGAAAAAATGGTTACGATTCACAAGAAAACGGAACGTAAGAAAAAACAACAAGACCAAGCGCATTATGTTGAACAAAATGCAGGAGCATTTAATAATGTAATTCTTGGTTCACAACTATTAGGAGATGATGATGATTCCTGAGTTCACACGTGCTAGAGCACAATTACTATTGAAACAACCTTTCTTTGGTACTTTGTGCTTACGTTTGACACCAATTGAAACAGAAGACATACCTACTGCAGGTACCGATGGTAAACGTTTGCTCTACAATCCAAAGTTCTTTCTAAACATGACTGACCAACAACGTATTGGTTTGCTTGCTCATGAAGTTATGCATGTAGTATTTATGCACATGGCGCGTCTGAATGAACGTGATCATTATCTATGGAACGTGGCTGGTGATTATGTAATCAATCTTGTAGTGCGTGATGCAGGTTTACAATTACCACCAACTGATTTGCTTGATGACAAGTATGCCAATATGACTACAGATGAAGTTTATCGGAAACTGCAGGAAGATCCAGATTCACAACCGCAAGCAGGTGAAACAAACAGTAAAGAATCATTTGGTAACTGTGTGCAAGAGTCATCAGCTATCAACAAGAATCCTGGTGAGTTTGAAGCTGATATGCGGGTAGCAATTAAACAAGCTGCCGAAGCAGCTAAGGCTCAAGGTAAACTGCCAGGTAACTTAGAATCTTTGCTTGGTGATATAGTTGAACCTAAAGTTAACTGGAAAGAACGTTTAGCTAGGTTCTTACGTAACAACAACAAGTCTGATTACAGTTGGCAGAAACCTAATCGTAGGTTTATTGGTCAAGGTTTGTATCTACCTAGTATGTATGCACCATCTATTGAAGAGATTGGTGTCATTACTGATACATCAGGTTCGCGTACTGATGAAGAACTTAATCAAGACCTTAGTGAGATATCAGCTATGTTAATTGATGCTAACGTCGACAATGTACATTTTATGCAAGCCGACACTGAAGTAACTGCTGAAGAGACATTCACCCGTGAATCGTTGCCTTTGAAAGTTACTATGCAAGGTCGTGGTGGTACTAGGTTTGGGCCAGCCATTGCAGAAATGGCAGACAAACATCCCAATATCTCTTGTCTTATTTATCTTACAGATCTTGAGGCAAATGATTTTGGTACTCAACCACACTTTCCAGTTGTGTGGGTATCTAATTATGCAGAGGAGGCACCGTATGGTGAAATTATCAAAACGAACTAAACACATGCTTGGACTTATTAACAAGTATGCAATACGTGGGGTTGTAGGATTACTTGGTCTATTTGCTATGGCTATGCTCTTACAACATATTCTAACATTCATGCTATTAGCGATTGTGCTAGGTAGTATGGGTTATTTATTATGGAGGTTTGAGTATGCCAGCTAGTATCGTATCAAGTGTAACAACAGCGCTATGGATTCTTATTGAGTTAATTCAATTTGCGTACATGGCTTATCTAATGTGGAAAGGGAGGCACAATGCTAACAATCGGAATATTCAGCGCGCTCGGGCTACTGTTGCTAGCGCTTAAAGCAGGCGGCAAAAAAGCTATTGGCCATGATATTTTTGTCGATATCATGATTACTGGCACACTTATGATTGCATTCTATGGCACTTACAGTGGCATGACTGCAGCTATGGTGGGTGGTTTGGTAGCTTCTATTGTTTTGTTTCTTATGAGAAAAACAATGAAGCATCAAAAGCTTAAACTACAGAGTGTGCAAAAGAAATTACTTGGGTTCAATCTATCTGTGCCTAAACTTACTTGGCAAGATAAGGAACCTGAGTGGCGTAAGCACAATCAATATTGGAGAAAGTAATGGGTAAAATGAGTGACTTGCATCTCACTTACATGGAAAACGGTTATCTTATTTATGATGCTTTAAAGCAATGGTTAATAAATATTGAACCGTCTAGGACTCAATTAAATCATATGATTCTTACTGATGTGCTAGAGAACGATACCGATTTGCATGCAGCTAAGTACAAAGTTTTCTCAAATTATTTTTTACCTTTTTTACAAACTTATATCCAAGATGATTTAGCTGCAGAAGATTTATGGTCTATACATCAAGACGCTCATGAAGAGTGCTTTGATCAATTTGAAGAGTTCTTACGAGATGTGTAATAATATACTTATGACCTATAAATCATTTGCTTTGCGTATGTATTCTGAAAACTGTAAAGAACGTTCAGCTTATAACATGAAGCCTTACAATTCTTTTTCAGAATATGAAAAAGAAAATAGAAGTTTCTTGAAAGAGAAGTATACAACAGATAGTTGAAACAACCGGCTGCACAGACGGTACATTCTAGATCGCTATGGAGTGCTAGTGGTTTATAGCAAAAGTTGTTGAAAAACAACACAAGGTGACTTAAAGTCATACAACCGCAGAAGCCTAGATACCAAGCTATCTGTTGTATCATTAATACGATAGTGAGTAACTGATACAACCGCAACGTTGGCTAGAGATCTCAAAACTACACAGAACCTAGCAGCCAGTGTAGCAAACGCTTGATACCACCTTACTCACTATCTTTAAAGAGAAAAATTATGGACAATGTAAATCAACCCCCACACTACAACACTGGAGAAATTGAGTGCATACAAGCTATTCAAGCTTCTATGACCACTCGACAATTCCAAGGCTACTTGAAGGGTAACGTTTTGAAATATATGTGGCGTTACGAATACAAAAATCAACAAGAAGATCTTGCTAAAGCTCAATGGTATTTAAACAGATTAATGGAAACTTATGAAAACGGAGAATCAAATGGTAAATCCAAATCGGAGGATGACTCAACATCGACTTGATGGCAAAGGCTATTACAACCGACATCCTTACAATAACAAAGAATCACGTTGGTGTGATTTAAACGAAGTACCCTATGCTAAAAATGGTTATCTTTATGGTTCAGAAACTATTGAAGATCAAATTACAGGTATAACTTATTATCCTATTTATTCATTGCATAATGATAATTTTTCTCGAGCTGTATATGGTGGTACTTTAGATCCATCAACTTTATTTAGAGAAGGCGATACACTTTTAATAAGACACCAACAAGCAGATGTGCGTTTTAAGATTACTGAGTTTAGCCCTAGAGCTAAAAACATGATTGGTACTAGATATTTAAATGTTGCTTGGCAGTTTGATCAAGAAGGTTGGAATAAATACAGAAAAGAAAATCCAATTGAAACAAACGAATCAAATTGGAAAGTTTGGCATCAACGTAATGCTTTTTGGACTACAGGTTCAGTATTAGCTGGTGCTCAACCAAATAAAGTTGCTAGACCTTGGAGCTGGACTGCAGTTACAAAAGAAACATTACTTAGATTACAATTATTGGGGTACCAATGAAGACTAAAACTAAATATAACAATGGAGGTTATTTGACTCAAAGAAGTTTAAATAACATTAAATATCAACTACAAAAACGAGGTAAATTGTGTCAGAAAGAAGAGATGTGCCAGAAAAGAGAGAAATTAGAAACATTGCAGACGCAGTAAGAATTATTGATGAACTTGTTACCAATGAAATGGAGTGGTCAGATTACACTAATGAAGACTTGCAAAAAGCTTGGAACATCGTTAAAAATAGAGCGTTATGAAAATAATGCGCGCTGAATACATCAGAAATAAATTACATTATTTTGGTGAAGATTATGAATTTGTTTTAGCCGATGAAAAATATCATAACTATGCAACGTTAATAATTAAACCACAGCACATAAAGTTTATTAAAAATCCTAATAAAATAACTAAAACTCAAGCTATTGAAGAATGGTTTGCAGTAGAGAACGAAATAACTAGAGAACAAAATAACGCTAAACGTAGGAAGAAAAACCATGAAACGTGAACATATGACCATGAAACAACACATGGAAATGATGGAAGAAATCAGAAGAAACGAAAAAAAACCTTATCCTAAAGTTAAACGTAAAAAGGGCCTACCGAAGTAAGCCCTTTAAACATTAACAATTGATACTAGGAGAATAATCAATTCTCATAGTCTAGGACAAATTTACGATTAAGTAAAGTATCCAGTTACTGTAATTGTACCAGCAGCACCTGTACCAGGAGCGACTTGTACGTGTATATCAATAGTTGTATCGCTAGTAAAGTCAATTGGTTCTATTGCATCATCATCTGCACTTAGTGCACTGAATAATTCAATACCACCACCTTGAGCAATAGTAGAGCCATCTTTGATTGCAGTAGAAGTACCAGTTGTTTCAGTAGCTGTGTTACTGTGACCGATATCTAAAACAATTGCAGGGGAGCCGTTTGTGTCAAGATCAGTAGAAACAACCCTTAATGCGTGCAAAGTTTCCCCGGCAAATGCATCAATAGCTTGTACTACATCATTGAGTGCTAAAGCAGGAACAGAGATTGTAGCCTTTCTTACAAACATTTGCCCTTCAGGGAAACCTTTGAAAGCTTGATTACTTTCTACATTACCACTTTTTCTTAAAGTTGCTATTGTAGCCATTTAATCACCTATAATGAGTTAAGTTTTACGTACCACAACCTTTTGTGATACTCTATAAGAAAACATAAAGCATTTAGGAAAAATGTCAACAAGTTAGGAGAACGATATGGCAACGTACGTATTGGTAAAAAGAAATACTAAAAGTCCGTACAGCTATCCAGATGAACATGCCCCGTTTATACAATTCAAAAAGGTAAAACTAGGTGTCGCTTTTAACATGGTAAACTCCAGAGTCGGTTGGGAACGCGCGAAAAAAGGAGATTACGAACGTTGGCGAAAGTCAATGCAGACACACAAAAGAGGATCTTTATGAATGTAATTACACTAGACTTTGAAACTTATTACGATACCCAACACAGCCTGTCCCATCTCAGTACTGTACAGTATGTAGCATCAGACTTATTTAAAGTTTGGGGTGTTGGTATAAAAGTAAATCATGAACCCACAGAATGGTTTGGTGAAGATGAGTGTGCTGATGCAATCAAAGCTATACAATGGGATGACGCTGCAGTTGTATGTCACAACACCCTGTTTGACGCGTACATACTTACGCAGCACTACAATTGTACACCTAAATATTATTACGATACCGCAGCCATGGCTCGTGGACTTGCACCTAATGAAAGTGCATCACTAAAAGCTACCTGTGAACGTATGTTTCCTGACGATAAAACTATGCGTAAAGGTGATGAACTTGTAAATGCTAAAGGTATATTTGATTTACCACCCGACATTGAAGAACAAATAGCTGGTTATTGTATACAAGATGTAGATCTAACACATGCGTTATACAGCAGGATGCAACCAAGTTATCCACAATCAGAATTAGATTTAATAGATTTAACTTGTCGTATGTTTGTTGAGCCTAAACTTGTGCTTAACAAACCTTTACTTATTGCACACAAAGAGGCCGTTGCTGAAGATACTGTACAAAAGATACAGGCTAGTGGACTAACCCGTGAACAATTAGCATCTCAAAAACAATTTGCTGAATATCTAGAATCAATTGATATTACTGTGCCGACTAAAAAAAGTCCACGCACAGGTGAAATGATTCCAGCATTTAGTAAAACTGATGCAGCCTACACGCAAATGTGTAACATGTATCCACAGTACAAACACATTTGGGACGCTAGGGAAGCTGTAAAGTCACGTATAGAAGAAACACGTGCACAACGGTTACTTGAAGGTTCTACAGAACAAAATACTTTACCTGTACCACTTAAATATTATGCAGCACACACTGGGCGTTTTGGTGGTAGTGAAAAAATTAACCTACAAAACTTACCCAGGGGTTCTAAGTTACGTAATGCATTACAAGCTGGCCCCGGGGAAACATTGTATGTAGCAGATTTATCAAACATCGAAGCACGTATGCTTGCTTGGCTTGCTAGAGAACAAGACTTACTTGATTCATTTGCAGCAGGTGAAGACGTGTACAGCAACTTTGCTTCGCAAATATATAATCGACCAATTACAAAAGATGACAAACTAGAAAGGTATGTAGGTAAAACAGCAATACTTGGTTTAGGTTATGGTATGGGTGCTAATAAATATAAAGCTGTACTTGCACAGGGTTCACCTGCTATTGATGTAACACAAAGCACCGCGCTGGGTATTGTATCGCAATATCGTGCTATGTATCCAAACATCCCTCAGCTGTGGGCAATCGGTAAACAACTATTGTTTTACATGTTAGATCAAACAAGTTCTTCTTACTCATATGGTCCGCTGCAGGTTGCAAGTAATGCACTTAAATTACCTAATGGTATGTATTTACAATACCCTAAGTTACGTTATTCAAGCGGTGAATTTGTTTACGACTCAGGACGCACTGGTATTACACGCACACATGGCCCCAGGCTTGTAGAGAATATTATTCAAGCTTTGGCTCGTATTGTTATTACTGACCAAATGCTTGCTATACAAAAGTTGCCTGAAGTAGATGTAGTACTTACTGTGCATGATGAAATAATTGCTATTGGTTCTGATAAAAATGCAACTGAGACACTAAATAAAATTATGACTATAATGAAGACATCACCTACTTGGTGTACAGAATTACCACTAGATGCTGAAGGAGCACACAGTAAAATTTATGATAAGTAAAATTATTAAAACTCTTTGGAAACAAAAACCAAATGATGTGTGGCAAGACCCAGATCCAGAAGATTTAACTATTGATAACGCTTATAAAACACGTTGGATTTGGTATCACACTATCCTTGGGATTGGAATTTTTATGGTAAATGTTTTATTAGTGGCTATACTTATAGTCTTAGCAATTAAATTATAATGAGTAACTTAGTACTAACCCGTAGAAAAAAAGAAGGTATTATCATACATATACCTGAACTAGGTGAAGTATTATGTGAAATAACCGTTACCAATTTAGGTCCAAAGCAAGTAAAATTAGCTTTTAACGCAAACGAACACATTAAAATTGATAGAAAAGAAATATATAACACGGAGTAAATATTATGGAGATAATCTTTCTCAAAGCTAAACAAAAGCTTGTTAAAGAAATAACAACCGAAGGCACTAAACCTTACCCACTAGTAAAAAGTTTTACCTCAGAACACTACACCATAGAACCTAATAAAAAAGGCTTTGATGAGTTTTATGAGTTATTACAAACACACGCTGCAGCTGGTCATGCATTACACAAAGGAGATCTAAAGAAAAAGTTAAAAAACGAATCACGTGCACTAATGACTGATCGTACTGCAAGTACACAGTTATTAGTATTAGATTTAGATGGTATACAATTTCCAGGAGCTAAAAGCAAGTACAACACTTACGATATACAAAACATCGCTGAAGCGTTTGTACAATACTTACCACAGGAGTTTAAAGATGTAAGTTATATAGCTCAAGCTAGTGCATCTTTAGGTTTAAAATCAAATAAAATTTCATTACATTTATTTTTCTTACTGAAGCATACTGTACAACCAAGGGCCCTAAAAGAATGGTTACGTACTTTAAACTACGAAATAGACTTTCTTGCTGACCAACTACAACTTTCGGCTAATGGTCAAAGTATTTCTTATCCTTTAGATGTTAGTTTGGCAGACAACTCAAAGCTTATTTATATTGGTACGCCTAAGTTTACTGGTGTGCAAGACCCGGTTGCTGGAGACAGGTTTGTAAAAATAGACCGTGGTTCGCCAACTTTAGACATTTCACATTTAATGCAAGACGTAAACCCAGAAAAAGTTTACAGCTTATCTACTCAAATAAAAGATGGGCTACGTAAAAAAGCAGGGTTAGTCAAGAAAAGTGAAAAGATTACTACGGTAAATGTTAATGGTGTTTCTGAACAAGTACTTCAGAATCCAGATCGTATGAGTATAGAAATATGCCGTATAGCAGACCCATACGTTAACTGTAATATAAATGGAGGCGATAGTGGTGCCTATTATTTTATTCTTACCAACCCACACTACATGTATAATTTTAAAGGTGAACCTATTTTTGAAATTGAAAAAGCTGATCCCGAGTTCTATCAAACTATATTTGAAAAATACTCTGACAAAATTGATGGGGCTAAGAATGTTAAACCTATCGTACTTCGAGATTTTTATACTGACACTTATTTTAATGGAGTATTTGATTCTAATAAATTACAATTCACTGATGAGTTTCCTCTAACTCCAACCCAAAAAACATCTTTAGAAGGCTTTATGCGTACTCATAATAGACCTATGCCTGACTATATACCAGATGCACAAGTTGTCTTTGACCCAGCTTCTAATAGTGGTATACAAATGGACACAGCCCCATACCATGTAAACCTATACAGAAAAACAGGTTACATGTTAGGTGCCTCAACTGAAGTACCAGAACTTACATACGGCACAGCTGGATCTATGCGTAAGTACATACCTAATACTATGACTTTAATGCAACATATTCTTGGTAATGGTGTAACAGAAGTAGAACACTTTGTTAATTGGTTAGCTTATATTTATCAAAACAAACGTAAGACTATGACTGCTTGGATATTTACAGGTGTTCCTGGTACTGGTAAAGGGTTATTTGTACATAAAGTACTTAAACCTTTATTTGGTGAACAACAAGTCCCTATGCGTTCTTTGGAAAACATAGAAGAACAATTTAATCTGTACATGCGTACAGCCCTGTTTCTTGTAGTAGACGAGTTTCGTATGGGTGACTCAGGTAACACAGGACGTATGGCAGATAAACTTAAACATCAAGTTACTGAACCGACTCTTACCATACGTGCTATGCGTACTAACCAAATAGAATTACCTAGTTTTTGTAACTTTATCTTTCTTACTAACCGTGCTGATGCAGTAAAAATAGAAGAGGGCGACAGGCGTTACAACGTAGCCCCCAGGCAAGAAAGTAAGTTAGAAACAGAACACCCAGATTTCATAGCTAAGTTATCTGAGGTACAAGCAGAGTTATTTACTTTTGCAGGACTATTGCAAAAGTTTAAAGTAGATGAACGTATGGCTCATACAGCACTAGAAAATGATGCTAAGAAAGAAATGAAACAAGTATCTATGTCTGTATTAGAAGAATTTGCAACTGCAATTAAACAAAATAATTTAGAGTATTTTGTAGAAATATTAGACATACCACTTACAAATACTTTTGATGCTGGCGGGATAAGTACAGCACAACGTTATATTAAAGATTGGATTAGTAAAACAAATACTGAAACAATTATACCTATGCAACATTTCAAACTAGTGTATGATGTTTTGACTGATAACAGAAAAGCTTTAGCAATAAGAGACTTTACTAAAGCTATGAGTCGATTGAACGTACAAACTACAAGAAAACGCATCGGCTCAGGTAAGAATAGCTCAGCACCCAGAGGAGTTTTAATTACTTGGGTATTAGAAGAAAAAGTTAAGGAAAACTTAATAAAAGAACATTTTGACAATAACGATACTTTATTATTAGGAGAACAAAAATGATAATCTAATATGCCAAAACTTACACAGGACACGCGTCCTGATATAGATAATGTTATTCAGGTGTCAACTTCTAAACCACTTGGATTAATACCTGCTTGGTCACATTCAACTCTTAAAACTTTTGAAACTTGCGCTTATCGTAGTTATATAGCCAAAGTAAAAAGAATCTCAGAAGATTATGGTCCTGCTGCTAAACGTGGTAGTGAAATACATGAACAAGCAGAACATTATGTTGCTGGTACTTTAAGCGAAATGCCAGATACTTTACATAAATTTACAAAACAATTTGAACATTTGAGAAAGTTGTATAACGATAGCAAAGTAGAACTTGAAGGTGAGTGGGGCTTTACTATTGAATGGGAAGCTTGTCATTGGATGGCTAAAGATGTTTGGGCTCGTATTAAGTTAGATGCTATTGTGCATGAAAATGACACTAGTGCACGTGTAATAGATTACAAAACAGGCAGACAATTTGGTAATGAAATAGCACACGGACAACAGGCCCTTACTTATGCAATAGGTTCTTTTTTACGTTACCCAGCGTTACAACATGTACAAACAGAATTATGGTATTTAGACCACGGTACGGTAACAGAACAGTCGTACACTCGAGATCAAGCACTTTTATTTTTACCTAAACTGCACGAACGAGCTATGATTATGACTACGGCAGAAAAATTTCCACCCAACCCTTCAAAAACTAATTGTAAGTGGTGTTCTTATAAAAATGGTGAAGAACCTGCTTGTCAATGGGGTATGATTTAGTTATAA
>Ga0163180_10000673_pt1 | contig 19807 bp, 17 predicted proteins | sample AtlANTMetagenome_2_FD_109647 | JGI IMG/M metagenome (GOLD analysis project Ga0163180, IMG submission 109647) | Marine eukaryotic phytoplankton communities from the Atlantic Ocean - Atlantic ANT 4 Metagenome | ecosystem: Environmental > Aquatic > Marine > Oceanic | place: North Atlantic Ocean...
ACTTTCCATTGCCTCTCCGAGGAAAAGTTATTAAGATTCCCTAAGAAAAAAATCAACATCACCATGAAATCCAAGCTTCTCACCAGTCTTACTGCCGCTGTTTCTCTAGTCTTTGCAAGCTGTGCCGCTGGCCCGAATACCCAGGCTGGCGCCCTTACCGGGGCTGCCTTGGGCGGAGTAGCGGGCGCAATCATCGGCAATAATGTTGGGGACGGCGACGCCGGTACTGGCGCCCTGATCGGGGCTGCCGTTGGTGGTGCAGCCGGAGCTGCCGCGGGCAACGCCAAGGATCGTCAGCAGGGACATGTGCAGGGACGGCGTTACTAGGCACACCAGCTGATCACTTCAACCAATTCAGGAAAGCAGCGGGTATTCCCGCTGCTTTTTCTTTTCACCGATTTGTGATAATTTCCCAATCACCTCGACCATTCCTCCATGCGCACCTTTTCCCATCTGCTTCTCCTCCTTCTCGCCACCGTCCTTCACATTCCAGCGACAGGAAAGGCCGAAGACTTTGACCCGTTTGCAGAGGCAGAACTATCAAGCGCATCCAGCAGGATGGAATTCCTCTGTGAAGCAGCCAGCATAGCACCGGGAAAACCCTTCCACATCGCAATCAAGCTTACCCATCCCCCGCACTGGCACTCTTACTTTATCAACCCCGGTTATGTTGGGTTCTCTCTTCGACCAAACTGGAAACTTCCGCCCGACTTCAAGGTCGAGCGGGTCGCTTGGCCGGTTCCTCACATCGGCACTACCGCTGGCAAGAGGACCTATGGATATGAACCTCTCGTTTATCACCTTTTCAGGATCACCCCGTCAGCAGAACTTGAAACGGGGCAGAAGGTCACGGTTGAGGCATCTCCGAGCTGGCAGATATGCGATGCCTCCAATTGCCTTCCAGAGCCCGGACTCGGTCAACCCCCCCTTGAAAGCAGGATAACCCTGCCCGTCTCTGCCGAAGACTCCCCCAACCCTGCTCATACCTCAGCCTTTGCGGAGGCACGGGCCATGCTCCCGACTTCTCTTCCTTCGGACCTGACCATCAAGGCCATCAAATCCGCTGACAAGATCACCCTGGTCCTTTCACCTCCCGAGGCCGTTCCCGAAGGCGACATTCACTTTTACGATTACGACAAGGTTCTGGATGCTCAGTCCGAACCAGTAGTGGAACGGGGAGAAGACGCCGTGCGGTGGACCATCGCTCGTAACCCCGAGTCCAGTCCGGAAACGCCTCCCACCCTCGCTGGGATCCTTGCTATCGGAAAACAAGGTTATCAGGTCGCAACGGAGTTCGGAGAGAGTGCAACGGAATCTGAAGAAAAGGCTGATCGCACCGTCACTTTCGGAAAGCTTCTTGCGATTCTCGGAGGGATGTTTCTCGGAGGGATGATCCTGAACCTGATGCCCTGCGTCTTTCCCGTCATTGGCATCAAGATCATGGGATTTGTACAGCAGGCAGGAGAGAATCGAAAAACCATCCTCCTTCACGGCCTTATTTATGCCGCTGGAGTAGTCCTCTCGTTCTGGGTTCTTTCGGGACTTCTGCTGGCCTTGCGCGAAGGAGCTATCGGCAGTTCCGGACAGGATGTCAGCTGGGGATACCAGTTACAAAACCCCTGGGTCCTGTGGTCGCTGATGCTTGTCATGTTTGTCCTCGCGATGAACATGTTCGGAATCTTTGAGATCGGGACCTCGGCAACGAGCGTGGGAAGCAATCTCACCCACAAGCAGGGCGCGGCCGGGTCTTTTTTCTCCGGCGTCCTTGCGACAGTGGTAGCAACCCCATGTTCCGCTCCCTTCCTCGGGGTTGCAATCGGGCTTGCCTTCAACCTTCCGCCTTCCCTTTTCATGCTCTCCTTCACCGTCATGGCCCTGGGCCTCGCTTTCCCTTACGTTCTTCTTTCCGCGTTCCCAAAGCTGGTTGAGCGGTTACCCCGACCCGGCGCATGGATGGAATCATTCAAGCAGGCGATGGCCTTCCTCCTCTTCGGCACCACAGGCTTCCTCCTCTGGTCCTTTCTCTCCCTGAAGGACGTCGGACTGGAGAAGATGCTTCCTATTGTCCTGGGACTCACCCTGGTCGGCATAGCCTTCTGGGTTTATGGCCGCTGGTGCGTGATCTCCCGGGCAAAAAGCACCCGGATCACAGGGCATGTCATCGCGATCGTCTTCGCGGCAATCGGGCTGATGGCATCCAAACCTCCAACTTCAGGACTGGAGTGGAAATCCTGGTCGCCTGAGACGGTCAGCGAAGCACTTGAGGAGGGACGCCCTGTTTTTGTAGACTTTACCGCGACCTGGTGCGCCACCTGCCAGGTCAACAAGTCCCGGGGTTATAACGATAAGGTCAGGGCCCTGTTTGCGAAGCACGACATCCTTGCCCTGAAGGCGGACTACACGGACCAAGACCCCCGGATCTCCAAGGCGATTGCCGAACTGGACAGGCGGGCGATACCGGTCAACGTCCTCTATCTCCCAGGGGACCCGGAGCCAAAGCTTACAAAGGAGCTCTTTGGTTCGGGCTATATGCAGGATTTCATCAGGGAACACCTTGGGGAAAAGCGGTAAAACCCGCACCCGGAAGATGAATTCGCATGCAGGAATGACCCACTCCCCTCGGCCAGCCACCTCCTTCCTGTTGCACAATCGACAATCACCCGCTACTCTTCGACCATTATGAAAGCAGTTGCTCTTCCGGCCCTCTTCAGCATGTTCTTTATCGGCGTCGCATCCTGTCAGGACAGCAGCAGCCAGAAAGGCAGCAATCTCCCAAAAAGCAAGATGAAGGAACACGCGGTCGATTCGAAGAATGCCCCTCCGGAGGGCTATGAAACCATCTCTCTGGGGGCCGGCTGCTTCTGGTGCGTGGAGGCCGTATACCAGCAACTGGAGGGAGTGCATTCCGTGGTGTCAGGTTATATGGGAGGATTCGTGCCCAATCCCACATATGAGCAGATCTGCCAGAAAAACACCGGACATATCGAGGTGGTGCAGGTCGTATATGACCCCAAGAAGATCTCGACTTCTGATGTGCTGGCCTGGTTCTGGGAACTCCATGACCCGACCAGCAAGGATCAGCAGGGCGCTGACAAGGGCCCCCAGTATCGCTCCGCCGTATTCTATCATTCAGAGGAGCAGAAGAAATTGACTGAGGCGTCCAAAAAAGAGGCCCAAAAGATATTTTCAAAGCCAATCGTTACCGAGGTGCGCAAGGCCGAGAAATTCTGGGTTGCGGAAGATGAACACCAGAACTTCTACTTTCTCAATAAGCGCAGGAACGGTTACTGCAGGGTCGTCATTCAGCCTAAATTGCTGAAACTTAAACTGAAGGACTGATTCCTGACCTCAGGCGCCAGAGAACCTTTCAGGCGGAACCCCGAGTCAGTCTGTTCAACCCATCCGCGGGGGTAACGCCTTCAAAAACGGGCTCAATCGGCCCTTGCATCAGCCGCATTGATATTTAAGGTTTCTTAAATGCCTGCAGGCTACGAGTACGATCTGGATCACCGTGTCATCGATGCTGCCGCCTGGGATCATGTTACCTTGGTCGACTTGGAACAGTATCTCGAGGAGGCCTCGCAACTGCCAAATGACCTTCGGGGAGCAGTTGAGTATCTGGACCTCAGTGAGGTTCTCTCCCTCCAGATCAGCTCTGTCGGAGCACTCCAACTCGCGCCCTGGTATGAGAGCCTGATTGACCGTGGCATCCGGGGATCCGTTATCTATGCACCTGATGACGAGTTGCACGAACTGGCCAACACCGTGATCGCAACCTGCTCAATGATCGGCGGGGGGTTACCCGATGGCTATCGTCTCACCCGGTCCCCCGTAGAACTCAAGAATGTTCACCACTATCTCGAGCAGGGCTCTGAATTTCTGCACCTTGCGGCAGAGCCAGCCCGGGTGGCCTGAGGGCTTCCAACCTCTGAGCCTCGCTATCCAAAGCGCAGAATCGCGAACTACCAGTTCTTGATATCGTCTTCGGTCCCGTTTTTCCCATCCGGCCCAACAGACCAGAGATCAAAATCCGGATTTTGCTGGTCCGGGTCTCCCTCCTGATTCCGGAAACGCCAGGGGTTGCCCCATGGATCAACTATCTCCACAGGAACCTCCGTTCCCTTCTTGTCGATCCAGTTCTGATTGTTGGTGTTCGGATTCAGGTCCGCAATATAAACGACCGCACCTTCGTCAGGTTCACCATCGAGGGCTCCGTCATCCGCAGTACCTGCGATCCCGTCCGCTCCGATTCCATCCCCATAGAGCATGCGGTAAATGATCAGTCCGCTCGTAGCCTCTACATCCTCTTCTGCCGTAGGAGGTAAAAAGCCGCCAGTATCTGCCTTGTACTCTTCAATCTTAAGCTCGAAGAGTTTCATCTGGGTTCTTGCCTTCTCAACTGCGGCCTTGCGCTGCACGAAAGATGAGACGCCCACTACCATCCCCGACAGAATCACGATTATCGTGACCACGGTGAGAAGTTCCACCAGGGTAAACCCCCGTAATCCTTTCCGTTTTAGGTTGTTATGGGAGTTTTTCATTTCAGCGATCAAGATTTCCTACTGCTGCATCGTCTGGATAATCTTAATCAGAGGTAGGAACAATGCAAATACAATTGCCCCGACGACAAGCGCAAGAAAGACAATCATGATCGGTTCGAGAACAGAGGTCAGGGCCGTCACCGCATTATCAACCTCGTCGTCGTAAACATCGGCGATTTTCAACAGCATCTCAGGCAATTGGCCGGTTTCCTCTCCGACATCAACCATGCTGATCACCATGGATGGGAATACCCCACTGGAGGACAGGGGGTGCACGATGGATTCCCCCTCCTTGACGGATTCGTGAACTTTGTTGATAGCCTCCGAAATTACCACGTTGCCAGCCGTTTCCTTGGTAATATTGAGGGCTTGCAGGATCGGGACACCCGAGGTGACCAACGTTCCCAGGGTCCGGGAAAAGCGGGATACTGCGCTTTTCCGCTGGATCTCTCCGAAAAGAGGGATCCGTAGCTTCATTGTATCCACGATACGGCGCCCCGTCTTTGTTCTTCCCCAGAACTGGAAGATCAGCCAAACCCCGAAGAGAGCAAACAAGATCCACACCGCATTAGGCAGGACCATGCTTCGTTTCATCATGAAGTCCGAAAAGCCAAAGACCACTTGGGATATCTTCGGTAGTTCGGCTCCTCCCATGTCCGAAAACATTGCCTTGAACTTCGGGACAATGAAAAGCATCAGGAAGGTCATGATCGCCACCGCGATGAACATCACGATCACCGGGTAGACCATGGCGGCTACGATCTTGTTCTTGAGTTTGTGAGCCTTCTCCTGGTACTCGGCCAGACGCGTGAGGACGACCTCCAGCACACCGCCTAACTCCCCCGCCTTTACCATGTTTACGTAAAGCTTGTCGAAGATGCGGGGGTGCTGAGCCAGACTCTCGGAGAAGGTCGATCCTCCCTGAACGGAATCGGCGAGAGAGTTGATGGTGCCACGCAGAACCTGGTTAGGTTCCTGCTTGCCGAGCACCGTCAGGCCCCTGAGCAGAGGCAGACCAGAATCAATAAGGGTTGCCAGCTGCCTGGTGAAAATCATGAGGACCTTTGGCTTGATCCGCCCTCCGGTCGTCCCCCGGGCCTTCTTTCTGCCCTTTGCTTTGGCCGCTGCCTTCTTCCCGGCCGCTCCAAGCTTTCCCTTACCTTCCTGCACAATTCCAGTCGGATAGAGGCCCTGCCCCCTCAACTGGCTCGTGGCTTCCGCTTCCGATCCGGCTTGAACGGTTCCGGTGGTTTGCTGCCCATTGGCATCAAGCGCGATATACTGAAAATTAGGCATTGGTATGATTGTCTGAAGTTAAGGGGAAGATAAGAATTGTGAAGCGTAGCAGGAATGGGTGCGATCCTATGTGTATTTGAGAACCTCCTCGATGGTGGTGATGCCCTCGTAGATGTTACGCAACCCATCCTCCCGCAAGGTGCTCATCCCAAGTTCGATGGCCTTCTGTTTGAGTGCAACAGTTGGAGCCCGGTCCGTGATCATCTCCCGGAGAGGATCCGAGACACTCAGTAGTTCAAAGAGGCCTCTTCGGCCCCTCAGGCCGGTCTGGCCGCAGAGGTCGCAACCCCTTCCCGTGTAAAAGTGCTTGTCTCCCAGTTCGTGAGCTGAAAGGTCCAGTTGATTCAGGACAGACTCATTGGGTTCATAGCTGTCACGGCATTCCTTGCAGATTGTCCGGACGAGACGCTGTGCAAGGACCCCTTCAAGAGATGCAGCCACGAGGAAGGGTTCTGTCCCCATGTCCACCAGTCGAGTGACTGATCCTGCGGCATCATTCGTATGGAGGGTCGAAAGGACAAGGTGCCCTGTCAGCGAGGCCTGAATGGCGATCTGTGCTGTCTCGAGATCTCGGATCTCCCCAACCAGAATCTTGTCGGGGTCCTGTCTCAGAAAAGCCCTTAGAATACGGGCGAAACTCAAGTCAATGGCCTCATTGACGGGGACTTGGATGATTCCATCAATGTCATACTCCACTGGATCCTCGGCGGTCAGGAGTTTGGTATCGATGGTGTTGATCTCCTTCAGGGCCGCATAGAGAGTCGTGGTCTTGCCTGCACCGGTAGGACCAGTCACTACAAAGATTCCATTTGGTTTCTTAATCGTGGTGTTCACATAGTCCTCAACATGCTTGGGCAACCCGAGGACATTGAGTGACATGTTGACATTCGAGCGGTCCAGAACCCGCAGAACCACACTTTCTCCATAGGAAGTAGGCAGAGAGGAAACCCGTAGATCGACCTGCTGGTCACCGATTTGCTTTACGATCCGCCCATCCTGGGGAACGCGTCGTTCTGCAATATTCATGTTCGACATGACCTTGACCCGGGAAAGGATCGGCAGCGCCAGGTGAATCGGCGGCGGCGTCATCTCATAAAGGGCTCCATCTACCCGATAGCGGATCTTGAAGTCCTTTTCAAACGGCTCAAAATGGATGTCAGAAGCCCGTTCCTTGATTGCCTGGTAGATTACAAGGTCCACATAACGGACAATCGGAGCCGAGTTCGCCTCATCGGCGAGTTCCTGCTCTGATAGTTCCTTCCCATCGCTGTCGAGTTCCCCGAGAAGCTCGGCCATCGCGGCACCTTCATCAGCTCCTCCACCGTAAACCTCGTTAATCTTACTCTCGATGACGTGAGAGGGCGCAACCACGACCTTGATCTCCTTGCCGAGAGCGAAACGGAGATCCTCAGCGGTTTGCGGGTTCATTGGGTCCAGCAGAGCGACCGTGATTCCCTCGGCATCGAAATTGACCGGGAGCGCCCCGTGGAGGCGCGCCATTGGAGCTGGAATTACGGCCAGGAGTTCATCCGGGGGGACGAATTCAGAAAGGTCCACCAAGTCAGACCCAAGCTCCTGGGCGATAATCCCCCACATGTCATCCCTCGACTGCACTACCTGAAAGTCCGTAAGGATGTCGCCCACATCCTTCCCGCTGGCATCGATCTCGTGAAGCATGTCTTCCGCGAGGGAATTGTCGATCATTCCCCGGGAAACGAAGATGTCCAAGACGTTGCGGTTATCCATTGAAGTTCGGTACGTTTGGCTTGAATTTATTCAGCATCGTCCATCGTTACGGAGATCACCTCCGAGGCCGAAGTGATTCCGGCCAGAACCTTCCTGATCCCATCTTCTCGCAGGGTCCGCATCCCGAGTTCCCTGGCTCGCCGCCGGAGCTGGGGCGTGCTGAGGTTTTCATTAACAAGGTGGCGGACCTCGTCATCTACCTTGAAGATTTCAAAAATACCCTGACGACCTCGGTAGCCTCCCTTCCGGCAACTGTCGCACTCGGCGGGCCCCATGATGGTGCTCTCCGCCACTTGGGACTGATCCAACCGGAGGAGGCGCATTTCCGACTCGGTTAACTCGGCTGGCGCCTTGCACTCCTTGCAAAGGGCACGCACAAGCCGCTGGGCCATGATCGCCCGAACGGCAGAGGCAATGAGAAATCGCTGCACCCCGATATCTGCAAGCCGAGCCACCGCACTTGGCGCATCATTGGTGTGAAGGGTCGAGAACACCAGATGACCGGTCAGCGACGCATTGATAGCAATATTAGCTGTTTCCACATCGCGGATCTCTCCCACCATGATGATGTTAGGCGCCTGACGAAGCATGGCCCGCAGGGCGGCTGCGAACGTCATTCCAATATCAGACTTCACCATGACCTGGTTGATGCCAGCAAGCTGATACTCGATAGGATCCTCAACCGTGATGATCTTTCTGTCGGGTTTGTTGATGTAGTTCAGACAGGCGTACAGAGTAGTTGTTTTTCCCGAACCAGTTGGACCGGTGACCAGGATGATTCCGTCAGGCAGGCCCATCAACTCCTGCATCACCTGCTCGTCATCCGTGAAGAATCCCAGTTCGGGCAATCCCAGGAGAAGTGCTGATTTGTCCAGGATCCGCATCACAATGCTTTCCCCATGGTTGCTGGGAACGGTTGAAACCCGCAGATCAACCTCCTTGCCGCCGATACGCATCTGAATTCTTCCATCCTGGGGAACTCGCTTTTCCGCGATGCTCATTGTCCCGCTCATCACCTTGACACGGGCTACGATCGCGGGGAGGAGTCGCTTTGGATGGCTGTCGACTTCTACGAGTCGGCCATCGACTCGGAAGCGAATCCGGAGGGTTGTCTCCAGAGGCTCAACATGAATATCAGATGCTCTCAGGCGAAAGGCCTCCAGAAGCATGTTGGAAACCATCCGGATAATCGGGGCGTCATTGGCATCGGCCTCTTCGGTTTCCCCCTCGGTAATCACCGTAAATGAGGTCCCGCTGTCTGATTCCTCGGACTCTACACCGTAATTGTCATGCAAGGCCTTACCTATTGCAGACGGAGTGGCGGCCACGAAGGTAACCTCCCTCCCTACCACATGGGGCAGACTGTCCAGCATTTCGAAGTCAAGGGCATCAGCAACCGCAACGGTCATGTAAGTTCCGTCGTCCTTCAGCGGAACCGCTTGAAAGCGCTGCGCCACTTCTACATCCATGGACTGAAACACCTGCTCCGTGAAATGGTGCTCGCTGATGTCGATGAAATCTGTGCTAGCGCTTTCCGCGATGGTCTGCGCCACCTGTTCCTCGGACACATCACCCACAGCCACAAGGAGGTCGACAACGCCCTGATTCGGACTAACACCATCGCGTGCCTTGGTAATCTCTTCGGGGGTTACAACGCCTCGCTCAACCAATAGTTCGCTGAGATAATCTTGATTAGAATACACGATGGGCAGCCGGTAGGGATCGGTCCGAAGACTCCTATTCCAAGGGTCTGGTCGCGGGAAAGATGGTCAAGCAGCCCCCTATTGGCAACCCTCGATTTGCCTCCAGCAGGAGCTATTTACTCCCCTTCAAGCAACTCGGTGACAAGAGCCTCCTGAAGCTCCTCCATTTCGCACCGAGTTGCCTCTGAGCAGTCGTCATACCCTGCTAGATGAAGCAGTCCATGAACGAGATAGAGGGTAATTTCACGGTCAAAAGTGGATTTAAACTGCCCCGCCTGCCTTTCAGCCGTCTCTAAACTGATAAGGACCTCTCCTTCATCTCCGTAAGGAAAGGTGATGACGTCCGTGGGATCTGGATTGTCCATGAATTGTGCATGCACGCGGGAAATCTCCCGGTCATCAACGAGTGAGACTTGCACCGAACCGGGCATCCTAACCCTTGCGAGGTAGCGCTCCTCGAGAATTTCGTGGGCCGCATCCCCAAGGTTTTCCAGTAACTCGACAAAGTCTGCTGAGACCTCAAATTTACTCTGCCGGTTATACACCAGAACCTGCCTTGCGGGTTTTTTCACCCCTTGATCCTGGTTCAAAGTTCCCCGGACGCTTTCCGCCGGTGCTCTGCCACTTCCTCCACCGAGACGACATTCCTCACCTGACCATCCGAGGCCAACCTTTGGGGATTATCCCCCTCCGCTGGTTTCTCACGTCGTGGATAGTCGATGCGGCTATGCAGCATACTCCGCAGCGTTTTCGCGAAGCTATCCCTCGTTCTTCTCAGGTCGCTGACGGTCAACCCACAACTGTCGAGTTGTCCGTCTCTGATGCGATTGAATACAATGTCATCAACCAGTGACCGGATTTTCCCCGGGGTTGGCTTGCGCAAGGCACGCGCCGCACTCTCCACCGCATCTGCTAGCGAAATGATCCCGCTCTCTCTGGTTTGGGGAGTTGGCCCCGGATAGCGGAAGTTCTTGGCGTCGATATCAGGCAGGTCCTCTGGATTCTCCAAGCCCTCCTCGACCTTTCCTTCCTCTAACCTCCTCTGTTCTTCGGCCTTCCGATAAAAGAAATACACCAAGGAGGTCCCATGGTGCTCCCGTATGACGTCAATGATGCGGGGATTTAATTTTCCTTTTATAGCCATATCAACCCCATCCTTTACATGCGCAATGATCACCAGCGCGCTCATCGTCGGCGTCAGGGAATCGTGCGGATTGCTCTCTCCCTGGTTCTCAATGAAATAGGCGGGTTTTTGCAGCTTCCCAATGTCGTGAAAATACGAGCACACCCGGCACATCATTGGGTTCGCTCCTATTTCCTCTGCAGCAGCCTCGGCAAGGGAGGCAACAACCATGCTGTGATGAAAGGTGCCTGGTGCCTCCAGTTGCATCCGGCGGAGAAGCTTGTGATTCAGGTCGCTCAGTTCCAGCCAACTTATGTCAGTCGTAAGGTTAAAGGTAGTTTCCAACAAGGGAAGAAGGCCACTCACAATCATGCCTGTCACGAGTCCGACCCCAAAAGCGCTGGCAATCTTAATGCCGAAAAGCTGCCATTCAATTACGCCTCCCCCTGAGAGAGGACCCAAGGCTATCAGCCCAAAACTACAGGCTACAAGCACCCCCGCCCCACCCACGTAGAAGCCGGCACGGAGTAAACGCCCACGTTTCCGCACCTGCCGGGTCACGAGAACAACGGCTAATCCGCATACTACGCTCATGACGAGGTAAGCAAGGACCGCCTCCTTGGACATGCGGAACGCTCCAAGCAACGACCCAGCTCCGATTGCATAAAGTCCAAGCCGACTCCCCAGCAATACGGAAAGCACCATCGGCGCGAACCCGTATGGTATCAGCAGGAGTTTGAACGACTGGGGCAGAGCGGGGTTCGCATCAACCATTACCGTTACCAGCCATATCGAGGCCATCTGGAAGGCCAAGCAGAAGAAGACCAGAAATACATGGCCATTCCGATGAGCTGTTTTAGGGTGAAAACATTCGAAAAGAGCAACTATCATTCCAGCTGCCAGGACAATCGATAACGACGATGCATAGCCCGCCCCGTTCTCCCCACTGGTCTTTGCGAAGTCTAAAGCCAGCAGAGCGGAACAGATTACAAATATAGCGTATACCGAATAGCGAACTACGTTGCTACGGTCCAAGCTGACAGCAACGGGGCCATCCGTCTGGGTACGGCGCTTCTTGCCGGAAGAGAGGCCCTTTTGGGTAAGGCGGCGACGCCTGATGGAATCAAAGAGTTCCACGGTAGATGAAGGGGGACTAAGAGCGCACTTTGCTAGAGACCTAAGGCGCTGGGGCGAAAATCGTATCCCCCTTGACCGTAATATTCAACGGGATTCAGCGCATAGCCGTGTCATCATGTCTCACCACGGAAGCTGTGGTCTTTATTTATTGGGAATTCTGTATCGTTCGTATGCCTCGATTATTTCGCTCACGATCTGATGCCGGACTACATCTCCCTCCGAAAAGCGGACGAACTTCACTCCGGAAACCCGCTCAAGGGCACTCTCGGCCTCGGCAAGCCCCGATGGAATACCATTACCCAGATCGATCTGTGTTCCATCTCCCGTGACAATACATGAGGACCCTTCCCCGAGACGGGTGAGCAGCATGAACATTTGCTCTTTCGTCGTGTTTTGAGCCTCATCAAGAATCACGCACGAATTAGAAAGGGTCCGCCCCCGCATGTAGGCAAGGGGAGCAATCTCGATGGTTCCGTCTTCGAGGTAACGACTTCCCTCTTCGGGTTCGAGGATATCATTAATGGCATCATAGAGAGGCCGGAGATAGGGAGCGACTTTCTCCTGCAGATCTCCAGGCAGGAATCCGAGGGCCTCCCCTGCCTCTACTACCGGACGAGTTAATACCACCCGCGCTACTTCTCCTTTCTTGAGTCTGCAAAGTGCCATTGCCATTGCGAGGTAGGTCTTTCCGGTTCCTGCGGGCCCTAGCCCAAATACAACCGGGTACCGCTCCATGGCATGGAGGTAATCAAGTTGCCGTGGACTCCGGGGCCGTACCGGTCTCCGTGTTCGGGAACAGGGAAGACTGGTTGCCGTCAATTCAGCCAACCCCCCGCCCTCCTTCCCTGTTACCATATCAACGGCCTGCCGAAAATCCCGTTGCTGAATTACCGTCCCTGACCGGCGGGTTTCTTCGAGGTCAGCGAAGAGCCGCTTTGCCAGTTTCAGTGCGGAGCCTGAGCCGCTGAACAGGATCCATCCGTCCCGCGTAACAACGCGAACATTTAATCTCTCTTCCACATAACCGATCTCCTTAGGGTTATTTGCGAAGAGAGAATGAAGGAACTGCGGCGTTTCAAACTCGAGTTTAAGCTGATTGTCAGGATCGGAACGTTCGCTCATGCTTAATGCTGAAATCTTTCGGTTTAGAAGATTGATCCGCCAGAAAATCAGTCCCCCTCATTGCCAAGGGCCGCCATCGAAATAACCTCAGCCCTTGCACAGACTTCACTGCAATAGTGCAGCCTGTCTGTCTCACACTCCGTGCAGCAGAAATACTGCTTGTTGCAGCGACTCCAGGAACAGTTGACATACCGATCACAGGCAACTCCGCAGTGGTGACAGCAGGAGACAACCCTGTTGTTTCCGGTCCGGTTAACGTCGACTCCAATTCGCTCATCAAACACATAGCACCTCCCGGAAAAGCCTTCGCCCCGAACCTTGGAATCCTTTCCATATGAGACGATGCCTCCCCCCAGCTGGTAGACCTCCTCAAATCCCTCACGCAGGAGATACCCACTGAACTTTTCGCAACGAATACCGCCTGTGCAGTAGGTCAGGATTTTCTTTCCTTCCAGCAGGGATCGGTTTTTTCTGACCCATTCCGGCAACTCCCTGAAGTGCTCAACGCGCGGAAGAAGTGCCCCGTCGAAATGTCCGAGTTTCCACTCATATTGGTTCCGCGCATCGATCATGATGGCATCCTCCTCCTCCATCAGGTGCCGCCACTGAACAGGCGTGAGATGCTCACCTGTCAAAGTCACGGGTGACAAGTCGTCCTCTCCGAGTCCGAGGGTTACTACTTCCTCCCGCAACTTGATACTGAGCCTGGGAAAGACATGCTCTTGAGCTGGGTCTATCTTGAATTCAATACCCCGGGTCCGCATGTCCCGCTGTAACGCCTCCATGTAACGTTCCGTCATAGGCGTCTCTCCGGAGACCGTCCCATTCAAGCCTTCTTCCGCGATCAGAATTCTTCCACGCAACTCCAGTTCGCTGCATAATCTGCGATGCTCTTCCAGGTAGCCTTCTGCATCATCCAGAGGACGGTAGAGATAATACAGTAAGATCTGGTAGGGGGACGCGATGATGGATTTCAGGTTGCCAACGCTTATCTTGCCAACTCGAAATTCCAGAAGTCCAGAATTACACCGGGTAGCACCCGGCCCTTTGATAGGGGTTTGCCCCACCTGCAGACGGCTGATAACCCTCCCTATTTCACGACATTCATGTAATATTTACTTTTTTCTCCTGCCCCGGTAGCCGTCTCCCTCGGCTTGGATCGACCAAATCCGGGATTTGAGCCTCGCTTCTCGACAACCGTGTCTGCGTCCCTATCCTCCCCGCCCGCTCGAAGGCCATGGGATCAAACTTCCAGCCACTCCCCGGATTTCGTGACTTCCCACCGAGGGAGCACCAACTGTCTCGATATTTATTCGAGGCCTGGACCCGCATCGCCAGACGATACGGATTTTCGGAATACGAAGCTCCAATTCTTGAAAGCGCCGACCTCTACCTGAAGAAGTCCGGAGGAGAACTGGGAGAGCAACTCTTTCGTTTCGATGACAAGGGCGGTCGTGATGTTGTTCTGCGCCCGGAACTTACCGCCTCTCTTGCCCGGATCGCCGCGGCCGAGCAGAGGGGTTATCCCAAACCCCTCAAGTGGTTTGAGATCGGGCGCTGCTTCCGTTACGAAAAACCGCAACGTGGGCGTCTTCGGGAATTTTATCAGTTCAATGCTGACATTCTCGGGGAACCCTCCCCGGCGGCCGATGCCGAACTGATCGCGCTCTCCATCGATGTGATGCGGGAACTTGGCCTCGACGGGGAAGATTTCTCGGTGCGCCTTTCGGACCGGGGAGCTTGGCTCGATTTCTGTCGGAATCATCAGGTAAATCCCTCACAGGTCGACGAGTTCCTGCAGATTGTCGACAAGATCGAACGTGATCCCGAAGAGAAACTGAGGGAGCGGCTCAAGGCATTTCAAATCGAGTTGGAAGTCGTTCGTTCATTTATTCAGGATGGCAACGCATCATGCTCTCCGGATCTTTCGGCCGTAATGGAGGATTTATCAGCCCGCGGTCTGGATCGCTATGTTCAGGTCGACCTCTCCATTGTCCGTGGGTTGGCATACTACACCGGCGTTGTCTTTGAGGTTTTTGATACCCGGAAATCCCTCCGATCCGTCGCAGGAGGAGGACGCTATGACTCGCTAGTTTCCATCATTACGGATGGCTCGGTGGATCTCCCTGCCACCGGTTACGCCATGGGAGATTGTGTCATCATGGAACTCCTCAAGGAGTCTCCCGAAGCTCTCCTGAAATATCAGACCTGGCAGCAGCGGCAGTCCAGTTGTGACGTCTACATCGTAATCGCAGATGAGTCGAAGCGTGCAGATGCCCTTCGTCTTGGACATGCTGTCCGCGAAGCCGGACTTTCCGCCGATTGGCCTCTTTCCCCGATTAAGGTAAACAAGCAGTTCAAGGCTGCTGACCAGACCCTTGCGCGGTTCTCCTTCGTGGTGGGTAGCGAATTCCCAGAGCTGAAGCTACGGAATCTAAATTCCCGTACGGAGGAGTCGATAAACCCCGATACCAATCCCGTCGACTTCCTGCGGGCACGACTGGAGGAACCGGATGGCCCTCTCATTGCCTAGTCCTGCTCCTCCCCGAAAACGAGGAGGAATACCTCCCATTCCCTGTTATTTCAAACCACAACCATATGAGAACACACCACTGTAATCAACTGCGAGCGGAGCACTGCGGCCAGGAGGTCACCTTGACCGGATGGGTGAATTCCTGCCGCGATCATGGTGGAGTAATCTTCATCGACATGAGGGACCGGGAGGGACTTACCCAGTGCGTCTTCCGTCCGGAGGAGTCTGCCGAATCGGCCCGACTTTCGCACACCTTGCGAGTTGAAGACGTCATTCAGGTCACTGGAAAGGTGGAATCCCGGCCCGAGATCGAGGGGAAGAGTACTGTAAACAACGAACTTCCAACCGGGGAGATTGAGATCGCAGCGACCGAGTTGATCATCGTGAACAAGGCTGAGGTCCTCCCGTTTCAACTGGACAAGGAGTTGTCCAACGAGGACCTGCGACTCGGCCACCGTTTTCTCGATCTCCGCCGCCCCCGGATGACCGGAAACCTGCGCACCCGCCATCGCGTTACCAAGGCTGCTCGTGACTACCTGGACGAGCAAGGCTTCATTGAGGTCGAGACTCCCATTCTTTCCAAGTCCACACCGGAAGGCGCCCGGGATTTCCTGGTTCCCTCGCGAATGCACCCAGGGTCCTTCTATGCCCTTCCCCAGGCGCCGCAGCAATACAAGCAACTCCTGATGGTGGCCGGCGTTGAGCGGTATTTCCAGATTGCGCGCTGCTTCCGCGACGAGGACCTCCGGGCCGACCGTCAACCCGAGTTTACTCAGGTCGACATCGAGGCATCGTTCACGAACCCCGAGGAGATCATCGAACTCATCGAGGGCTGTCTCGCATCAATGTTCAGGGCAGGTCGTGACATTGAGATACCCACCCCCTTCGAGCGCATAACATGGCACGACGCGATGGATCGCTTTGGATCCGACAAGCCCGAACGCCGTTTCGGCATGGAAATCTCAGATCTCAGCGAACTCTTCGTCGATAGCGGGTTCAAGGTCTTCTCGGGAGCTGTCAAGAATGGCGGCGTGGTCAAGGCCATTAATGCGAAAGGCTTTTCCGGAATCACCACCGGTCAGGTCGATAAGCTGACCGAAATCGCGGTAAATCACGGAGCCAAGGGCTTGGCTTACATCCAGGTCAGGGGAGACGATCCTGACACCTGGCGATCTCCTATCACAAAATTCTTTAGCGAGGAGGAGTTGGCGGGGCTGAAAGATCAACTCCAGATCGAAGAGGGCGACCTCATCCTCTTTGCCGCAGACAAGTGGCAATCTGCTTGCGAGATACTAGGGCGAATCCGCCTTGAGTGCGCCGCCATGCAGGGACTGCTGGAAGGCAGGGACGACGAGTTGGACTTCCTCTGGGTGACCGAATTCCCTCTGCTCGCCTACGATGAGGAGGAAGGTCGCTGGACTGCTGTTCACCACCCCTTTACCAGGCCGGTCGACAACGATCTCACCAAGCTCGAAGCCGGCGATTACGTAGGACTGCGTGCACAGGCCTACGATGTAGTGCTAAACGGGCACGAACTCGGAGGCGGCTCGATCCGTATCCATGAAAAGGAACTCCAGGCTTCAATGTTCACGGCCCTCGGAATTTCCGAGGAAGAGGCCCGGTCCGAGTTTGGGCATATCCTCGATGCCTTCCAGTATGGAGCACCACCCCATGGAGGGATCGCGCTGGGATTGGATCGTATCGTGATGCTGATCTCAGGGGAGACGTCCATTCGCGAAGTAATCGCCTTCCCCAAAAACAACAGAGGATCAGATCTAATGACCGCAAGCCCCTCTCCCGCAAACTCAACCCAACTGCGCGACCTTCGAATCAAAAGCACCGCTCGTGACCGAAAGCCCAGTGATCAGGAGCAGGAGTGACCCCTCCTTACTTGCATTCAATAGAAACCACCACCAAGGTTCCTGACCACGGCAGGTAATCGCTGAAAATCCCGTTGCTCTTTCAAGACATGAAGTCCCTCTCCAAGCTTCTCTTCGGGTTGTTTTGCGCCGGCGTCTCGCTAGCGCCCGGTCAGGAGGAGGACATTCCCCTGGGCGTTGAAGCCGTTACCGGATTCCGCTCTGATTACGTATACCGTGGCTTCCACCTTGCTCAGGCCACAATGGATTTCCAAGTGGAGACGGAGATCGTAATCAGTGATGTTCTTTCGCTTGGTGCCGGTGGGTGGGCCGCAACTCAACTTGATGATGGGTTCAATGAAAGAACCGGATTCATCGACCTCTACGCCAACCTGCTTGATGGAGTCAGTATCGGCGCATCAGGAGCATACCGCGCCTGCGATCATGACATCCTCAAAAGCGGAATTGACCTGACCGCCTCCCTTGTCTGGCACCCGGCAAGCGACTGGAGCATTGCTGCCGAAGTGTCCCGGGATTTCCCGTCAGAAGGCTGGTATGGCGAACTCTCGGGACAATGGTCTCGTCGCGTTTCCGACGATGCCTACTTCGGCCTGGCGATGGGCATCTCTGCAACAGACGACTATTACGGCCACTCCGGACTGAATGACTTCAGCGGTCGCATATCTCTTACCTATAACATCAACAGCATGCTGTCGGTCACTCCCTTCGCGGGATGGTCACACGAACTGTCAACACGGGACGGCGACGAGCTTTATGGCGGGTTCTGGTTTGAAATCTCCTTTTGAGGAAACCCCCACTCTTCGAAAACAGGGGCAATGATCCCAATAGGGAATCATCTCCTCCGCTCTGGAGAAATGCCTCCCTTGGCTGGCGGCCTGATTCCCTCTCCCCTTCTGTGAAGTCGATCTCGCTCCTTTCCATCTATCTCTCCATCCTTGTTTCGATCAAGCGCCTTGAACCGTCTCTGAAGCTCTTCGAGAGACACTTCTTTGTGACGAGGGCTTCGACTCCACTCTTCAAATGACAACGCCCCGTCGCCGTCCGTATCGAGCTTCTTCATTTCTCCGTGCTCAGGAACAGGCATTGCCCGCCGCTTGAAATCCTTCGAGGTCAGAACCCCATCTCGGTTGCGGTCCATTCGGGAGAACATTGCGCTGATTCGCTCCTCCCCTATTCCGCGCAGCCTGGAATTCCTCCGGAACTCTTCCATGCTGATTCTTCCGTCCTTATCAAGGTCACCATCACGCACCGGCTTGGGAGCGGATTTCGGCAACTCACTGGGAGTGATCATCCCGTCCTTATTCTTATCGAGATGGTCGAACAACCTCCGTCGCCCTTCATGCTTCAGGGAGGCCGCCCGCTCCACGGATCCAAATTCCTCGAAAGAGACTTTCCCGTCCCTGTTCCGGTCGTAGGCAAACATAAAACCGTCTCTTGGTGGCCCCTTCCGGGGACGCTCTCCCCTCTCGCCTGACCTCGATCCCTTCGAACCTCCCGGACCAGAAGTCTTCTCGCCTTGTCGCTTCTCTGTCTGGGCAATCCCGGAAACCGTCATTACCAGTAGCAACATAAGTGACTTGCGAGGCATCTTCATTAGAATTTCATTTTGCGAGCGTTCTGGTATGTGGCTTTATCTCAACACCCTGACCGCCGATTAAACCGCCAAGTCGACTGGAAGTTTCACAAGATCAGCCAATTCCTGAAGCGGGCAGCTTGGTAAAGCGCTGAATACTCAAAAAAGATGCAGATAACTGACATTTTCGGGAGGAAAGAACCCTCCATCTCTTTTGAGTTCTTTCCTCCTAGATCGGAAGAGTCCGCCGAACGACTTTTTTCCGCAATTCACGAACTCAAGCAACTCAATCCTTCGTTCGTCAGCGTAACCTACGGAGCAGGCGGGTCGACGAGGGAATTCACTCACCGCCTTGTAACCCGGATCCTCGAGGAAACTACTATTCCTGCGGTGCCTCACCTTACCTGCGTCTGCCATGATCGGCAGGAGATCGAGGCCATGCTTGATCAATATGCTGAGGCTGGGGTTGGCGCCATCCTCGCCCTGCGGGGTGACCCCCCCGCTGGCATGCCCGATTACGACCGTTCCCAGGACGCATTCCCTTATGCTGCCGACCTCGTCGCATTCATCCGGGAATTCAACGAGCAGGGCGCACACCCCACTGGGGGATTCGGAATCGGAGTGGCTGGCTTTCCCGAGGGACACCCCGAAACACAGAACCGCATCACGGAAATGGACCATCTCAAGAGAAAGGTCGATCAAGGGGCGGACTATATCTGCACTCAGCTCTTTTTCGACAATCACTCCTTTCTGGATTTTCGCGACCGCTGTGAGCTTGCTGGCATCAAAGTCCCCGTCGTGGCCGGAATCATGCCAATAACCAGCCCCTCGGGAATGCTACGAATCGCCGAACTTGCTGCTGGAGTGCAATTCCCGGCCAGGCTTCAGCAGGCATTGGATGGGTTGAGCGACAACCCCGAAGCATTCGCAACTGCAGGAACCGAGTATGCCACCGAACAGTGCAGGGAGCTAATCAGGGAGGGGGTCAAGGGTCTCCACTTCTACACCTTGAACAAAAGCAGGGCAACCAGGCGGATCGCCGAGAACCTCGGGCTGGACTTCCCGCCGGGGTAACGCCTCCGGCATTGCTTACTTCTTCAGATAAAAAAGAATATTTCTGGCCATTTCCGCACCAAGGGAGGGAAGACTATGG
>Ga0163180_10000674_pt1 | contig 19788 bp, 20 predicted proteins | sample AtlANTMetagenome_2_FD_109647 | JGI IMG/M metagenome (GOLD analysis project Ga0163180, IMG submission 109647) | Marine eukaryotic phytoplankton communities from the Atlantic Ocean - Atlantic ANT 4 Metagenome | ecosystem: Environmental > Aquatic > Marine > Oceanic | place: North Atlantic Ocean...
AAGATTAAATGAATCGAAAAGAGGTTATTTCAGGCATTTTCAAACTTCAGTCAAATTTGAACAGCGGATTAAAAAAGGTTCTTTCTCATCCAAAGTATACAAAGCTCCAAATCAAAGTTTTATTAGAGCTTGACAATCAAAATGGATGGGTTGGTCTAAAAGATCTTTCATCAAAGCTTATCGTTTCTCAAACATCTATAACTAGAGTTGTTGAAAGAATGCAGAAACAACGTTTGATCCATTTTAAAGTCCCACCTAACGATAGACGAAAAATTTTAATTAAACCATCACCTGCTGGCAATCAGCTTTTGAAAAACTTTTATGAAGTAGTCGATGTTTTTTTAAAAAAAATAGATAAAGGTCTCAACAATAATGAAAAAAAGAATTTTCAAGTGATTTTCGAAAAGATAAACTTGACTGATTTTTTTTCAGATTTAGAATAACCTTTTAAGTCAAAAGGGGAGTTTTACATGGTAACTATAGGTATCGTTAAGGAATCAAAAAAAGGAGAAACAAGAGTTTCAGCAACGCCAGATACAGTCAAAAAATTGATTGCTATGGGGTTTGATGTATTGGTCGAATCCAACGCAGGTTCATTAAGTTTAATCGATGATGCTGCATTCAAGAATGTAGGCGCTAAGATTGTTGATAGAAAAAAAGCTTTTGGTTCAAATTGTGTATGTAAGGTCGCTTGTCCTGATGAGTCAGAAATCAAACTTCTAAAAGAATCTGCAATCTTGATTGGCTCAATAGATCCTTTTTTGAATTTAAAAAGCATGCAGTCGCTAACTGACAAAAAGATTACCGCATTAGCAATGGAATTTTTACCGAGGATATCCAGAGCTCAATCTATGGATAGTTTATCTAGTCAAAGTAATATTGCAGGATACAAAGCTGTTTTGCTTGGAGCTGACCATCTAGGACAAATTTTTCCAATGATGACAACAGCAGCTGGCACATTGTCTCCAGCAAGAGTTGTCATTTTGGGTGCGGGTGTTGCTGGCTTACAGGCTATAGCAACCGCAAGAAGGCTTGGTGCAAGGGTTGAAGTTTCTGACATCAGGCCTGAAACAAAAGAAGAAGTTGAATCTTTGGGTGGAAAGTTTATAGAGGTTGAATCAGAGGAGGACAATTCTGCAGAAGGAGGATATGCCAAACAGGTTTCGAAAGAGTTTTTAGCGAAGCAAAGAGAGGTTTTGACCGAAAGAATATCTGTTTCTAATTGTGTTATAAGCACTGCTTTGGTTCCTGGAAAGAAGGCTCCTGTTCTTATAACAAAAGGTATGGTGGAAAAAATGAAACCCGGTTCAGTTATAGTTGATATGGCTGCAGCAAATGGTGGAAATTGCGAACTAACTAAACCTGGTTCAACTATTGATCATAAAGGTGTTTCGATACTTGGTCCAGAAAATATTCCTGCGTTGGTGCCTTTGCATTCAAGCACTGTTTATGCAAAGAATATTCTGAATTTAATTACACACATGACGGACAAGGATGAAAAAAGCATCAAAGTTGATTCGGAGGATGAGATTGTAGGACCAATGATGGTTTCTATGAACGGTAATATTGTTGAAAAGAGAGTGAAGAATGCTATGGAGGAAAGCAAATGATTAATTTATTTTTACACCCAAGGACTCCTTATCCAGATGAAGTTAGTGAAGTCACATCACATGTGCATGAAGTTGCATCTAATGCAGGAGAATCCATGCTACTTGACCCAATGATGTTAGGTTTTTACTTATTAGTGCTCGGTTCATTTATTGGTTTTGAGTTAATTACCAAGGTTCCTCCAACATTACATACTCCTCTCATGTCGGGCTCAAATGCAATATCAGGCATTTCAATTGTTGGTGCTCTTTTAGCGATGGTACTTCCTCCAGGTTCTGATATAGCAAAATGGCTAGCTTTATCGGCAGTATTGCTAGCAACTATCAATGTTGTCGGTGGTTTTATGGTTACTGACAGAATGTTACAAATGTTTAACAGGAAGGGCAAATAATGGATAACATAATCAATTTTGGCTACCTGGTTGCAATTACATTTTTTGTAATGGGTATCAAGAAACTTGGAAGGGTGAAAACTGCAAAACAAGGTAATACCTTAGCGGCATGGGGTATGTTTTTTGCAATTGTTTTAACTGTAGTAAATATGAGTATTGTTACCTGGGATCAGGTAATTGGTTTTGTATTTGCTGGTGCTGCAATAGGTGTTTATGCTTCTAGAACAGTTGCAATGACAGGAATGCCTCAGTTGGTAGCTTTGTTCAATGGTTTTGGTGGTTTGGCTTCTGCTTTGGTTGCTGTTAGTTATTTCTTCCAAAATTTCTCAAATCCAACAAGTGCTGTTGTTGACTTAGGTGGTTCTGGCAGCATGGTTGTTGTTTTCATAACAATACTAATAGGAGCGGTTACCTTAACCGGAAGCTATATAGCATTTGCAAAATTAGATGGAAGGATGAATGGCAGTCCTATAGTTTTTAAAGGACAGCATTTCTTGAATGCAGTTATCTTTATAGCAATCCTTGGTTTCATTGTTATGACTTCTTCAGGCTCTTATCCTATTGATCCTAGTAACCTTTATATTTTTATTGGACTTACGCTAATTCTTGGAGTAGCAATCACGATACCTATAGGCGGAGCTGATATGCCTGTTGTTATTGCTTTGTTGAATTCTTATTCAGGAATGGCTGCTTCAGCCGCAGGATTTATTCTTCTTATGGATGGAAATATTGGTGGAACGATTTTGATTGTTAGTGGTGCACTTGTCGGCGCTTCGGGTTTGATTTTAACTAACATTATGTGTGTCGCCATGAATAGAAGTCTTTTTTCAGTCATGCTTGGGGGTTTTGGCCAGGAAGGTGGAACTGCAGCTGAAGGCGGTGAGCAGATTCAATATAAGCCTGTGGGTTCTGAAGAGTCAGCTATGATTTTTGAAGCTGCTGAGAAGGTTGTAATAGTTCCTGGGTATGGAATGGCTGTTGCACAAGCTCAACATAATGTTAGAGAATTGACGGAAGAGCTGGAGAAGAAAGGTGTTAATGTGCAGTTTGCAATTCACCCTGTTGCGGGAAGGATGCCAGGACACATGAATGTCTTATTGGCAGAAGCAAATGTTCCTTATGAAAAATTAATTGAAATGGATGATATCAATCCACAATTTCCAGAAACAGATGTTGTCTTAGTCATAGGTGCCAATGATGTTGTTAATCCAGGTGCTCAAACAGATCCAAATAGTCCGATTGCAGGTATGCCCGTTCTTGAAGTGTGGAAATCTAAAACTGTTATAGTTAACAAGAGAGGAAGAGGCGTTGGTTATGCTGGTATTGAAAATGAATTATTTGGAAAAGACAATACGTTAATGCTTTTTGGAGACGGCAAGAAGATGATTATAGAATTAACTAATGAGCTTAAAGAACTTTAAGCTTTTTAGGTAGTTTTGTGAATTTTGATGTCATAATTATTGGGGCTGGGGCTGCAGGTAATGCAGCTGCAATTACACTTGCAAAAGGGGGAGCTAAGGTTCTTCAAATTGAACGTGGAAAATTCCCTGGTGAAAAAAATCTCATGGGTGGAATCATCTATTCATCTTCACTTGAAGAGCTTGTTCCTGATTTTTGGAAAAATGCACCTATCGAACGGCCAATTACAGAGCAAAATTATTGGGTTTCAGACAAAAAGACAGTCACAAAATTAGGCTATTCAGATGATGCATTTAAAGCAAAAACTGAAGCTCCAGCACATGCTTATACTGTTCTGAGAAGTGAATTTGATAAATGGATGGCTGGAGAGGCTAAAAAACATGGAGCAATGCTCCTCCCCGCAACTGTAGTTTTAGATTTAATTGTTGAAGAAGGAAAGGTCGTTGGGGTGGTTACCGACAGACCCAATGGAGAAATTCGTGCACCTTTGGTCATTTCGGGTGAGGGTGTAAATGCCTTTGTGTCATGGAAAAGAAATTTTGGGAATAAACCAAAACCAGATGAGGTCGCGCTAGTTGTTAAGGAGGTAATTGAGTTACCTGAAGATGTAATTGAGGATCGTTTTCAGATTTCAGCTAATGAAGGAGCGTCTTATGAAATTTTTGGAGATATCACGAAGGGCTGCTTGGGTTACGCCTTCCTTTACACGAATCGAAAAACTGTAAGTATTGGAGTCGGTTCATTGGTTGCTGATTTTGCAAATAATGAAATTGCTTCATATGAATTGTTGGAACATGTAAAGAATCACAAATCAATCAAGCCTTTTTTGAAGGGCGGTAAAACAATTGAATATGCAGGCCATCTTATACCTGAAGGGGGATACAAAAAACTTCCTACATTAGTTGCTGATGGGTTTTTAATGACTGGCGATGCAGCATTAATGGTTAATGCCGTTCACAGAGAAGGTAGTAATTTTGCTTTTGTTTCTGGAAGGCTTGCCGGAGAGGTCGCGCTAGAAGCAATTAAAAATAAAGATTTTTCATCCAATTTTCTTAATGCTTACAGGAAGAAGCTGGAAGACTCTTTTATCTTGAAGGATTTAAGATCTTACGAAGATGTTTTTCCTTTTTTCAGAAAGAGAAGGGATATATTAAATGATTATCCTCAACTGATAAGTTATGCCGCAAAAAGTTTATTAACTGTTGATGGCACCCCAAAGGGAAAAAAGAAGAAAAACATGGTTAAAGGTGTTTTAAAAATGAAATCCCCTGCGCAAATTGTTAAAGATTTGTATAATTTATTAAAGGTCTTAGGTAAATGAAGGATTCGTCTGATAAAAAAAACTCAGTAACTGAAACTGTTTCCATAGAAGATAAACTGTTTACTATCAATTATGACCATAATCATGAAACGCATATTACATGTATTGGCGATCCAAAAGAATGGGAAGTTCTCAACCCGCTACAATGGACATGCCCTGCAAAGGTTTATACAAAAAATCAAGACAGTGGAAACCTGGATATAGATTTTGAAAATTGTATCGAATGTGGAACATGCCAAATATTATGTCCTGACCATATATTATGGGTTTACCCTAAGGGTGGTTATGGGATACGTAATCGCTGCGGCTGATCAGGGAAGGTTTTTTAAAAGAAATTTCTTTGCATTTTTGTAAAATATTTTTTCTATATCACTGTCAGAAAAACCAACTTTTTTTAATTCTTCAGCCATTATTTGAGTTTTTGAGACCTCTTCAACAACGGGTGAATTAGTTCCATCAAAATCACTTCCCAAAACAACAGTTTCGACTTTTGAGATTTCAGCTATATGCGCAGCATGTTTAGCCAATATTTCAGCTCCATTCTTTAATTCAAAATCCCATTCATCTGCAGTTCCTTTTGGTGGGTCTCCTACAAAATTAGGCACATAAACCAATCCAATTATTCCATTGCAATTTGAGATTTCTTTTATTTGATCATCAGTTAAGTTTCTTGGATGATTTCTAAATTTTCTAGAGTTGCTATGACTTGCCACAACTGGTTTATCTGATATTTTTACAGCTTCCCAAAAAAGTTCATCACTTGCATGAGACAAATCAACAATTACATTTTTTTCATTCATTTTTTTAATCAAATCTTTGCCGAATTTTGTTATTGCTGGGCCTTGACCATGTATTACCCCTCTTCCAACTTCATTATCACATGACCAAACAAGGGTTATCAATCGGACACCTAAATCAAAAAACATATCCAATGCTTCAATGTTTCCGGCAAGAGGAGAGGCATCCTCTAAAGAAAGAACGGAAAAAGGGCCTTTTTCATCAAGGTCTTCTTTGTTCCTCACTGCAGTAACATTAGTTTCTTCTAGAAATTTTTGCCATTCAGATGCATATTTCATTGCAAACATTGTCGCATCACCCTTTTTGTATTCTGGAGGTGTGAATATTGCATGAACCTGTAATTGACCTCCACCTTGAATAAATCTAGGCAAAGACCAATGCATGTTGTCGTTTTTTATTAATTTTTTATATCCACCTTTGGTTAAGGAGTCGCAATGAAAATCAAAAAATGGAATAGCATTCATTAAATTTCAAGATCCTTTAAGCTTTGTGGGTCGGCTTTTCCTGGCGCGCCGGTCAGAAAACAGGTTCCTCCTGTTGATTTTGGAAAAGCAATAACATCCCTTATGCTAGATGATCCAGCAAGAATCATAACAATCCTGTCTATCCCAGGAGCAAGCCCTCCATGAGGCGGTAAGCCATACTTCATCATTTCCAAGAAGAAATCAAACCTTTCTTCAATCTCAGATTGAGAATAACCTATAGACTCTAGGATTTTTAGCTGTAAATTTCTATCGTGGCATCTTATTGAACCACTTGCGATTTCTTCTCCATTCATGACAAGGTCATAAGCATGCGAAAGAACTTTCAAGGGTTCATTATCAATTTTTTCTATATGCTCATTAAAAGGTAGTGTGAATGGATGATGGGCTGCAGTTATTCCATTATCAGTTTTTTCAAATAAAGGAAAATCTGTAACCCAGCAAAAAGCATATTTATCACTATTTTTGACAAGCATTCCAGAATCCCTCAAATGTCTATGGATTGCTCCAAAAGCATGGTAACCGTAAAGATTTTCCATACTTGAGTCAGCAATAATCAACAAAGTGCAATTATCCTTTTTGCCAAATTTTGAAACACTTTTATTTAGTATTTCCTCATTGGTGATCTTGGTTATTCCACCATTCCACACACCATCTTTTTTAGTTGCAAATGCCAATCCTGGTATATTGAATTTTTGTGCAATTTTTTCTAGATTCGATATTTCTTTTCTGGATGGAAAGAAATTTTCAATACATACTCCAAGAATCTCACCGCCAGCATCAATCGTGTTGTCAATAAATTTAATACCATTTTTAACAAGGATATCTGAAAGATTTTTTATTGGAGCTTCATATCGCATGTCTGGCTTGTCTATACCATAATTTTTTATTGCCTCCTCGTATGTCATTCTGAAAAAAGGAGTCGTAATTTTTTCACCTTGTGCCTTTTCAAAGATATTTTCAAATACTTTTTCGCTTATCGAAAATATTTCATTTTCATCAGTAAAAGCCATTTCAAAATCTAATTGTGTGAATTCGGGTTGACGATTGCCTCTTAAGTCTTCATCCCTAAAGCATTTTGCAATTTGATAATATTTATCGACTCCACTACCCATTAGTATCTGTTTAAATAGCTGTGGGCTTTGGGGCAGTGCATACCAATTCTTTTTATGCAATCTGCTGGGGACAATAAAGTCTCTTGCACCTTCAGGCGTAGATCTTGTCAAAAGGGGTGTTTCGATTTCTGTAAAACCTTCACCATTTAAGATCTCTCGAATTGCCTGAATCACCTTGTGTCTAATTTTCAGTATCTTGTTTCTGTGAGGCCTTCTAAGGTCAAGATATATATATTTGTATCTAATTTCATCAGGTTCATCATCATCTTTATCAACATATATAGGCGGTGTTTCAGCTTCATTAAGTATTGTTATTTTGCTTTCGGTTATCTCAACATTTCCAGACTTAATTTTTTCATTTATTTGCAATCTTTTTGAAATCTTTCCTACAACCTCGACCACCCATTCTTTTTTAAGCTTGGTTATTTCTGAATCCATAATAACTTGCATTATTCCAGTTGAATCCCTAAGGTCAAAAAAGGTTTTTCCACCAAAATCTCTTATTGCATGCACCCAGCCTTTCAGCATGACTGTTTCATCAATGTTAGCAAGATTAATTTCAGATATATATGTTTTTTTCATTCGTCCAATCCTAATGCTGAAATTATGCTTGGTATATTCAGCGGTATTTCTTTTTGGTCACCATTTTTCATGTTTTTTACAAGTAGTGTATTGTTTTGCATTTCTTTTGTTCCAAAAACTATCACATACTTTGATCCAACAGAATTTGCTCTCTTTAGAGCTTTGCCCAAATTAGATTCATTCCAATATGGTTTTACAGAAATGCTGCTAGACCACATTTTTGAAATAATGCCAAAAGCTTTTTCACGACATTTCTCACCAAGCGGAACAAAAATACAAAAAGGTTTTATTTGGTCAACCTTTAATGCAGATGCAATTCTGTCAACACCGCAAGCAAACCCAATCGCAGGAATATTTTTACCACCCAGTTCAGAAATTAAATTATTGTATCTTCCACCGCCTCCGTACGCATCTTGAGCACCATCATGGCCTGAGGCTTCAAACACTGTTGAAGTGTAATAATCAAGCCCTCTTACTAAAAATTCATCAACTTGATAATTGACACTCGCAACTTCAAGCAAATTTGTTAATTGCTTGAATCTGTTGGATGTTTCTTTACTCCAGAATTCATGAATTCTTGGTGCTTTCTTGATGCCCTCTACGGTTGCAGGTTTTTTGCTATCCAGTATTCTTAAAGGATTTTTTTCTATATTGATGCAATCTTCTTCTGCAATTTTTGTCTTATTATTTGTCAGCCATTGTTGTAAAGATTCAACATAACGCAATCTTTCCTCTTGTTCGCCTAGTGAATTAAGCTTAATCACATGTTTGATTTCAAGCTCTTTTAAAAGGAATGAAAGAAAGTATATTGATTCAGCATCTGATTCAACATTGTTTGATCCAGTCGATTCAGCACCTAATTGAAAAAATTGTCTGTATCTACCTTTTTGAGGCCTTTCATACCTGAAGAAAGGTCCAAAATAAGAAAATTTATCACCATTGTGATTGTTGAGCCAATTGTTTTCTATTGCAGCCCTTATCAAGCCAGGAGTTCCCTCGGGTCGAAGAGCAAGTTCTCTATTTTTTTTATCTTGAAATTTATACATTTGCTTGGTGACAATCTCACTTGATTCACCTGTAGATCGCTCAAACAGCTCTGTTTTTTCAAATATTGGGATTTCAACATGACTGTAGTCTAAAAATCTAGAGATTGCTAAAAACAAACTTCTAATTACTTCGAATTTAAACGTTATATCTTCATCAAGATCTCTAGTACCTTTTGGTTTTTGATATTTGGGCATATATGTTATTGTAATTAATCAGATATAAACCTTATCTAAAAAAAAATCTAGAATTTAAAAATAAAATTAGACTATGGTTAATTTGGTTAGCTTGTTATTCGTTTTCATCTCAGGATTGCCAAGCGCAAAAGGTTCACACTGGATTCCCTCCAACCCAGAAACAAATCAAGGGAAAATAGTTTTGATGTATTCTGAACCTAAAGGTCAGTCAAACCCCGAATCAATGATTTATTTGAATTCTCACTATCATCTTGACGGGAATGCCTCTTGGGGTTTTTTGCTTGGTGTGACAGGTGTTAATTCAGTTGGTGGCTGGGATGCTGAAGAAGGACCATTGAATTTTTTTTATAGATCTGGATATAAAAAAGAAAATGAAATAGGATTTCCTGATTGGTCTTTAAAGCTTGGACTTCCCGTCAGTGAAAATGATTCTATGTCATGGGGGCTTTCCTCAAGAACAGGAGGTTTTTCAGATGATTTTTTATTTGCTAGTCCTTTTTATTGGGGTTCAGGTTTTTCATACGAGACTCATGTAAATAATTCAGAGATTAAAAATATTTGGCATTTGGGCTTGGAGACTGTTTGGAGTTATGAATATGATTACGGTTTAAGGCTGGAGCATTTTGCAAAAACCTCCTTGCAGACATCTAGAGAAAGCGCTTTGGACTGGTCTTTTTGGATGAAAACTAACAATAGTAAAAACTGGAAAATGTTTACTATAACGATTAGAGATGAGGCAAGGAATCTTCCAGTAGAAACAATTTATGAGCTTGCTTTTGGTTGGGAGGATTGATTCTTGAGAAATTTTTTAATTTATTTGTCTGAATCAAAATCAGCAGAGTCTTTTTTCAGAGGCTTTCCTTTAACCAAAAAGGTGATAAAGAGATTTATAGCTGGAGATACACTTAAGCAAGGGATCAGAGCCGCTAGACACTTGAGAGAAGCCGGCTTTGATGCAATACTTGACCTGCTTGGCGAAAGTGGCGATGAGCAAAAAACAAAAATGGCTTTGTTGGAAATAACCTCAATGATTCAAGCCTGTGAAGAAGAGAAGGATCTTTGGGTAGGTTTAAAGCCAACACAATTAGGCCTGTCGGTAAGTAAAGATTTATTTAAAAAGAATTTGATTAAAGTTTACAAAGAGGGCACTTCCAAACAAGTCAAAATTACAGTTGATATGGAGGATAGCAAAACCATAGATGACACTTTGTCTGTTTTTAAATCAGTCAAAAAGGATTTAAATTTGGGGATTTGTTTGCAGGCCTACCTCAAAAGAACTAAGAATGACCTAAAGAGCCTTTTGAGCGACGGATTAAGGGCAAGGATTTGTAAAGGAGCATACAACGAACCATCTGAATTTGCTTTTCAGGACAGAAGTGATATAAATAGTTCTTATATGGATCTTGCTAAATTGTTTTTAAAAAAAGGCTTAAAGCCCGGTGGTTATCCTGAATTTGCTACACATGATCCTTTTATAGTTGATGAAATTTTAAAAATTGTTAAAAAAGAAAATATAACTAAAGATAAATTTGAGTTTCAGATGCTTTATGGTGTCAATACTCAATTACAGAGGAAAATTATAGAAAGTGGCTGGAATTTAAGGATTTATATCCCTTTTGGAAAGAGCTGGTATCCATACTTCATGCGCAGGCTTGCAGAAAGGCCTGCTAATTTGATGTTTTTCATAAGGGCAATTTTTGGGAGGTAACAATAAAATGGCAAGAATTTCTAAAATAGTAACAAAACAAGGAGATAGTGGAGAGACTGGCTTGGGTGATGGCAAAAGGGTTAGTAAACATGATCTTAGAGTCGTAGCTTATGGTGAAGTTGATGAGTTAAATTCATTTATTGGTGTTTGTATAAGTTTAGACGCTAAGCCGAAGGAGTATCTTGAAAAAATTCAAAATGATCTTTTTGACATAGGTGGTGATTTATGTTTCCCTGAATCTAAAAATAAGCGTTTTGTATTTTCAGAAGAAAAGTTAAAAATGTTAGAAAAAAATATTGACATCGCCAGTGAAGATTTGCCACCTTTGGAGAATTTCATTCTTCCTGGAGGGCCAGCACCTTCTGCTTTTTTGCATCTAGCTAGATGTGTTGCAAGAAGAGCTGAACGATCTTTTTGGCTTTTGTCTGATTCTGAATCTGTAAATTTAATAATTGGTAAATATCTGAATAGGCTTTCTGATTATTTATTTATTCTTGCTAGAAAGAATGGAGGAGAAGAGAAGGGTATTTGGAATATTGAGAATTAGCCTGAGTGCCTAATTAATACAAGATCTCCATTTTTAACAATGTAATCTTTTCCCTGCAGGCTCCAAAAACCTTCTTTTTTCGCATTAGATTCACTCCCAAGCTCAATTACTTTATCTGATGGCCAAACATCACCTTTAATAAAATTCTTTTCTAAATCTCTATGAATTGCACCTGCGGCTTCTTGGATTGTTGAATTTACAGGAATATCCCATGCTCTTACTTCAGTCGGTCCCCCTGTGTAGAAGAAATGCCTTCCTGTAATCATGAAGATTTTTTTCAAAAACGTTTCAGAAGCAGGTTGATTTAAATTGTATTCCTCAAGAAAAATCCCCCTCTCACCTTCTTCCAGATCTTGAAGATCTTTTTCTAGTTCCAAGCATGCATGTTCAAAACTTAAATAAGGCCATTTTTCCCTTACGCCAGCATCAATTTGTATAAATTCATCAGAGCTTATATCATCTTCATGGATGTTAACAATGAAATGAATCGGCTTCAAGGACAAGAATTGGTAACCTTTAACAAAATTTTTTTCAGTCTCTGAAATTTCCGGCAGTTTGGAAAGGTTTAGCTCTTTATTAATCTTTTTTAGAGTTTCTAATTCTTGAAATCTTGCATTTATCCCTTTTTTACTTTCTTTGGAAATTTTTTCTATTGAGGATTCAACAATAGGCAGGTCCTGTAAGCATAATTCTTCAATTATTGCGTTGATGTCTTGATGTAAATTTTTCATTATGTTTGTTTTTTTATCAATTGAGAACAAATCTAATACAGCAAAAAAACAATTTAGGTTTCTTAATCTTGTTGCTTCTCTTGTGTTTATCGATGATGACGAAGATGGCGGGCCATCAGAAAGTTCAATTTTGGTTTTTGTTATCTTTTTTGGATTGTAAATTTTAGCTAGTTCACCTAATTTTGCATCTTCTATTGGTGTTGTAGTTATGCTTTCTCCATTTTTGCCATGCGTGTCCGGATTATTGTTTTTTAAAGTTTGATACAAGGTTGTTTTTCCGCTTGCAGGTAGACCAATAATGCCAATTTTTAACATTGAGGAATTATTTTGCTAATAGTGATTTGCATGCTCGTAACGCTGTAGGGTATTTAAATTTGTAACCAGCATCAACTATTTTTTGAGATGAAACTTCCCTGCCTTCCAGCAAAAGTGAAGCCATGTTGCCAAGAGCTATTTTAACTATTTGACCCACAATCATGGATGCCACTGGTGGTTGCATCTGCCATCTGGGCCTGCCATAGGCTTCATTTAGTGCTATGCAAAAATCTTTTTGTGTTATTGCCTCAGGGCTAACAAGATTAAATATGTCTGAGGATTCTGTATGTTTCTCCAAAAAGATAATTGAATTTACCACATCGTCAACATGAATCCAGGGGAAAAATTGTTTTCCAGACCCAAGCCATGCTCCAAATCCAGCAAGATAAGGCAGATTCATTTTAGGGAAAGGACCTGCTTCCTTTTGCAAAACAGGGCCAATGCGTAATGTAATTGTTTTTACCTCTTTTGGCGCTTTGATCTCGCCTTCCCAGGCTTCACAAACTTCTGCAAGCCAGTTATCTCCGCTTTCACTGTCTTCACTTGCGGCATCACCTGTTGACCCATAATAGCCTACAGCACTTGCATTAATCCATGTCTTTGGACTCTTTTTTAATGATTGGTACAGGAAAGATATCATTTTAGTGGAATTAACTCTGCTATCCATTATTTCCTTTTGTGATTTTGGAGTCCATTTTTGAGCAATATCTTCTCCAACAAGATTAACAACTACATCTGATTGTTCCCATGCATCTAAAAACGGCTTTCCGGTGTCTTGGTCTCCACTGTGTACAAATTCAACACCTTGTACCCATTCTGATTTATCCAAAGGAACAGATCTTGAGGACACGATAACATGTTCACCACGCATTGCCAACCTTTTAACAAGATGTCTTCCGACCCTTCCTGTTCCTCCAACAATTAACCAATTTGCCATTTTTAACTAGCCGAAATTCTATAACTTAAATATCAGATTTAGTTTTTTTGATGTATTTTTTTAATTCAGCTGCAGAATCCTTATTGGCAACCAGTATTCCATCAGGACCATCTATAACTATTAAATCCTCAGTCCCCAGGAAGATTACTTTTTTTTCTGATATTGCAATATTATTTTTTGATACAAATTCTTCAAATTTCAAATTTTTAATTTCTCCTTTTTCTTTAAAAAAATCAACAACTTCTTTCCAGTTTCCAAGATCTCTCCATTTTGTGTCGCATTTTGACATGCAGATATTTACTTCTTTTTCTACAACAGCATAGTCAAAGGATGTTTTTGGAATTTCTGAAAAGCATGCAGCAGGCTCTTTTTTGTTTTGTGATTTTTCGAACGTTTCTTCAACCTTCTCAAGTACTTCTGGACAAAAATCCTGTGAGCTTTTGATTATTTTTTCAACTGAAAATAAAAAAGTACCACTATTCCAATACATTCCATCTTTAATATATTGTTCAGCATTTTTTTGATTTGGTTTTTCTATAAATTTTTCTACCTCAAATGTATTTGGCGTTATTTCTTTTGTAGTTTTTATATAGCCGTACTGCGTACTTGCAAAATGAGGCTTAATACCAATTGTCATAAGTTTTTTTTCATTAGCACGGTTGAATAGGGATGTAACTGCATCCGCAAATATATTATTGTCATCCAGCACTTGGTCGCATGGGGTTGCTAAAACAATGCTTTCAGCAGAGCCTCCATACTCTCCATTTTTTAAAGAATACGAAAAATATATTATTGCTGCTGCTGTATCTCTTGCACAAGGCTCAACAAGTAAATCAATATTTTTAATTTTTTTTCTTTTTAAAAAGTTTTTAAAGAGCTTTTCATGATTGCTGTTAATGCCAAGTATGATTTTTGTTTCTTGTTGTAGTGAGCCTATCCTTTTTATCGTTTCTTCAAGGATCGTTTCGCCGTTAGGAAGAAGTTTTAATAGTGGTTTTGGGTGCGTTTCTGAAAGTGGCCATAATCTTGACCCTGAACCTCCAGCCATTAAATATACAAAAATCATTACTTTCTAATTATAGATAGAGCTTTTTTTGTTCCTGTAGGAATTGGCAGTGTCTCGATTTCATTTACATTTGTCCATATTAGCCTTCTACTGCCATTCTTTTTATGATCTTTAATAGATGCTTCAAATATATGAAGCCTAACTTTTAGATGTGTATATGCATGTTTTACCGTTCCCATTTTTCGATCAACCCTGATTGACATGCCTGTCTCCTCTTTTATCTCCCTCACGCAAGCTTCCTTTATTGATTCATTTTTTTCAACCTTCCCTCCAGGCAGTTCCCATAACCCTTCCAACATGGTTCCTGCTGGCCTTTGAACAAGCAGTATCTTGCCGTTTTCTTTTATCGATGCTATTGCAACATCAACCTCTGGAGATTTGTTCTTTTTATTTTTTATGGGATATTTTGTTGCATCGCCAGAATTGAAACCACTACAGCTTTTAGACACGGGGCATGAGAGGCATTTGGGGTTTTTTGGCGTACATACCATTGAGCCTAAGTCCATTATTGCTTGATTGTGATCGCCAGGAGATTCTGAATTCAGAATTTTATTTGCTAATTTTTTTATTTTTTTTACACCTATACTCTTGCTGACATTTTCTTCTACTGAAAAAAACCTTGAAATGACTCTTGTTACATTGCCATCAATTGCAGCTTTTTTTTCGTTATGGCAAATTGAAGAAATTGCAGCTGCCGTGTATTCACCTATTCCAGGTAAAAGAATTAATTCGGAATATTTTTTTGGCAATTTTCCATTAAACTTTTTGCAGCATATCAAGGCTGTGTTCCTAAGGTTTTTGATTCTTCTGTAGTAACCAAGACCCTCCCAGGCTTTTAGTGCTTCTTGCTCGGTGGCTTTTGCAAGAGATGAAATTGTTGGAAATTGCTTGATGAATAATGGATATCGATTCAGTATTGTTTCCATTGTTGTTTGTTGTAGCATAATTTCAGAAACAAGAATTTTCCAAGGGTTTTTTGAACCTCTAAAAGGCAGTTTTCTTGAGTTTTTACGATACCAATCTAGTAGTGGTTTTTTGAATCGAGTCTCCAATTACTTAATGGGCCATGGCAGATCCATGCTAAGTCCTGCAGATATTCCATTTTCGATTGTTTGGTCTAGGTTTGTTGTTGTTATGTAGGCTAGCCAAATATTAATTTTACCCATGTCATGCTCAATTGAAAATGCTGTTTTTTTTGGCAATGATTTATCGCCACCGCCTCTAAATTCTGCTCTTATTTTTGATTTGTTAAATTTCTTTCCAATTGAAAAAATCGGTTCCATTTCAGTATTGTCGCTTCCAAAAGCCGTATCATGACCATAAGAAGTTCCAAATGAAAACATCATGTTCTCTTGTGATTCAATTAGATATTGCATATTGATTCCAAACTGGGAAGACGCGCTTCCTTCGTTTGTTGTTTCCCAATAGTATGGGGTAACAAAGAATGCAGTTTTTATTTTTGAAAAGTTTTCAAATGGAACATACCTGAAACTAAACCCATATTTTTCAAAAGTATCTTCTTTCCAATCTTTTGCCCAAAACCAATTCCAAGTCAAAGGGTCTTCATTCCAATTCAGATTCATTTTGATGGTTCCATCTGGGTAAGAACCATCTGTGGAGAGACTTCCAGCAAGGCCTTCAGATTCACTGATATCAGGCATAAGGATTCCACCAGGTCCATACTCCCCTGCAGGTATAAATCCTGTTAATGCCAAAAACATACAAAGCAATTCTTTTTTCACAGCAATATAGATTGTAAAAGGGTAGGATTGAACTTCGATGTCTAACACAATTCGTATTGGCCATTCTCCAGATCCTGATGATGCTTTTATGTTTTATGCGATGCTCAACAACAAGATAGACAATCTAGGTTTGAATATTGAAGAGTGTGTTGAGGATATTGAAAGTTTGAATAACAGGGCTTTGAATGGTGAGCTTGAAATGACAGCGATATCATGGCATTTGCTTTCAAAGGTATATAAGAGTTATGCTGTTTTGGATCCTGGAGCCTCTATGGGGCTTGGTTATGGCCCGGTTCTTATAGCAAATAAGGATTCAGATATTTCTTTCCCTGACTTAAAGGGAGCAAAGGTTGCATTGCCAGGACCACATACAACTGCAACTTTGATCATGAGGATATTTGCATCAAATTTTGTTGAAGAGTTTGTGCCTTTTGATGAAATCATGGCTTCTGTGAAAAATAATGATGTCGATGCAGGGCTCTTAATACACGAGGGACAGATAACCTACGAGGAAGAAGGGTTTAAGAAGATTGTTGATTATGGGGAACTGTGGCATGAAGAAAGTGGAGGGTTACCTTTGCCATTGGGAACAAATGCAATCAGCAAGGATATTGATCCTGGGACTGCAAAGAAAATGTCAAAGATTCTTTTGGATAGTATAGTGTGGGGCGAAAAGAACCGCCAGGAAACGAATGACTACGCCAGGGATTTTGGAAGAGGCTTGAGTGAAGACAAGAATGATCGCTTCATCAAGATGTATGTCAACAACAAGACAATCAGTCTCGGTAACGAAGGTGTTTCTGCTGTTAATCTTTTATTCAAAATGGCTTTTGAGAAGGGCTTGATTGAAGAGATGCCTGATTGGGATTTAATAAAACCTTAAAATTTTATTTTTCCAAGTCTTTTAGTCTCTTGATTGCACCCAAGCTTGCAGAACCCATTATGTGATAGCCCATATCAACATGAACAGTTTCACCAGTGATTGCGGCAGAAAGATCGGAAAGCAGGAATGTTGCTGTTGGCCCCAATTGATCTAAGGTAAGGTTGCCTCTTAATGGAGATGTACTTTCTTGCCACTTTAATACTTGACCAAAATCGCCAATGCCTGAAGCTGATAATGTTTTTACGGGACCACTTGATATAGCATTGACACGTATCCCTTCCTCTGGACCAAGGTCATTTGCAAGATATTTTACAGAAGATTCAAGTGCGGCTTTTGCCACCCCCATCACGTTGTAATTCGGTATGACTCTTTCTGCACCAAGATAACTGATTGTCAAGACTGAAGCGTCATTAACCATAACTGGCATGAGTGCTTTTGTTAATCCTATTAATGACCAAGCACTGACATCAAGTGCAAGTTTGAAGCCATCCCTTGTTGTGTCAACAAACCTTCCAGCAAGTTCCTCTTTTTTCGCCATAGCAACAGCATGCACCAAGAAATCTATTTTTCCGAATCTTTTTTCTATCTCTTCGGGAGCGTTTTTTAGATGGTCATCATTTGTGACATCAAGCTCAAAAACCTGATCCGAACCAAGTTCTTCAGCGAGTTTTCTAACCCTGCTTTCAAAAGGCTCCAGGTATGAAAACGCTAATTCGGCACCTTGCTTGACACATGCTTTTGCAATACCCCAAGCTATTGAATGCTTATTGGCTATACCAACGATCAGTCCCTTTTTGCCTTCAAGAATTCCCATCTTTCTTAATTTTATCTGTCCTGACGGTTCTCTAACGTTAAATCGACTTCATATTCTTCATTTTCTCTAATGAATTTGACTTTAATTGTTTCACCTGGCTTGTATTTGTTAAGAGCATACATGAAATCTTCTAGATTTTTTATTTCAGTTGAGTTTATCTTAATGATCCTGTCTTTTGCTTGGAGTCCAGCTTTTTCAGCTGGAGATTCTTTTGTGATTCCACTAATTAGATATCCTGAATCATCACTATCTGCATAATCAGGTATTGATCCAAACCACGATCTCCATCCAGATTCAGGCATATTCTCTTCTTCTTTTTCTTCTTCAACATAAGGCATAACCCCTTCTTCTTGGGAAGTATCTGTACCCATTGTTCTTGCAATCAGATCGATTAATGATATTGAAAATTTACCAATCTCTTCCAAACCCGCATAATCAACCTTATCAGGTGTGTCAGCTGGCGTGTGATAGTCATCATGAATCCCAGTAAAAATAAACATTGCCGGGACCCCTTTGTCTATAAAAGGTGCATGATCAGATCTACCATCGCCAAAGGTTGATTTTTCAAAATTCAAATTTTGATTTAAATCCACAAGTGCAGACCAGAATTCATCAGTCTCAAAAATTTCAGAGCTATTTATTCCACCCATGAGTATTTTTTCATTATCGGAATATCTGCCAACCATATCAAGATTCAGCATGAAATCCAGCTCTTCCATGATCTCAGGATTGTTATTGGTGAAATATCTACTGCCCAAAAGTCCCGATTCTTCTGCATCAAAGAGCATGAAGTAAAAATTTCCAGGTCTGTCTTCTGCTGGCATGTGAGAATAATAATTTGCTAATTCCAAGACCCCCGCTGTTCCGCTTGCATTATCATCAGCTCCCCAGTAAACCTCTCCAGATTCATTTATTCCCATGTGATCTTTGTGTCCACCGATTACAAAGGTTTTGTCTTTGCCGCTGTCTAGGTAACCTATGACATTGAAAGCGGTGATGTAGTTAAGTTCCACCTTGGTTGAAAATGATAGTGTATTTTTGCTGGGTGATTTTTTTGGTTTTATGTTTTTTCCCCAGTCAACAACTGCATCATCAAATATTTCTGCGTAGGTTTCTGATGTTACCAGACCTGCAGGTAGCGCAGAGGTTCCCCATCTTATGGTTCCACCAACATTAATCAAGCCTCCCGGATTGTCTGATCCAAGGTATACGAAAAGAGCTGCTGACGCTCCATGTTCTTTTGCAACCTGGGTTTTGTATCTCAGCATTCCAAGTCTTCTGTTCTCTCTAAGGTTTAATGGATGATCCTCCTCAACATCAGGCAAGCCCAATATCATCACTGCAATTCCGCCTTCAAGGTCTAGTTTATTTCCTTCAGCATCTATCCAATCATTCCAGTCAGATTCATTTTCAGCAATCCCATAACCCAAAAACCATGCTTTGCCTTCAATATCACCATCAGCTGTGTAGTTGATAGGAGAAAAGTCAACTTCTTTTTCAAAGGATGTTGAATCATACCTAAGTTCTGATTCAATGTTTTTTGTTCCAAGCAGGACTTCAAATTCTTCTAACCATGATTCTGTTAAATGAAAGTATTCAAACCATTCCAACATCTGTTTTGAGGATTCAACGCCACCTTCTTGGCCTATTCCCCTTCCAAGGTATTTATCTCCTGAAAGCTCATAAACCAACCATTCAAAATCTTCAGATGTAATTTCAATATTTTCAAGTGGGTGTTCTCCAGCAACATGATTATGTTCATTTTCCTTTTGCAGATCTTCACTTAATGCAACTTGTCTTTCGTAAGAATCCTTGCCTGATGTGAACAATGAACATCCTGTTATTGTGATTAATAAAATTATGGAAAGTATTTTTTTTATCTTCATACTTAAACTCCTTTTGGCTTGATATGGATTGATTCTATATTGAAAGAAGTTTAGAATAGTAAGTCAGTACGTCTACGGCGGGTGTAGCTCAGGGGGAGAGCGAAGGGTTGTGGTCCCTTAGGTCGCGGGTTCAAATCCCGTCACTCGCCCCAAGCGCCTGTAGCTCAACTGGCAGAGCGTCGGGCTTCGAACCCGAAGGTTG